>Ga0256843_1000292_pt1 | contig 43204 bp, 48 predicted proteins | sample AlvinellametaG_FD_191572 | JGI IMG/M metagenome (GOLD analysis project Ga0256843, IMG submission 191572) | Pompeii worm associated microbial communities from hydrothermal vent at the East Pacific Rise, Pacific Ocean - Alvinella | ecosystem: Host-associated > Annelida > Integument > Unclassified ...
AAAGAGATTAAACCTTTTGATATTAGTGATGCTTTGGCAGTTGCTTTTACTCATTCTCAAAGGAAAAATCTTCAGCTGCCAAAAGGCAGTTGAAGATAAGATCAAATCTATTTAATTAATTTTTTCTACCTCTTCCTTGACCATTTCCATTTTTTGGATACTCTTTACAGAAATCTTCTCCCAAAGAACAACATCCATCTTCTACACCCATATTTTTCAAAGCTCTATCAAATGCCCAATAGTGGTTATAGCTTGCATTTCTTAATTTCTCAAATGCACTTTGAACATCTTGAGCTCCATCTCCTTGGGCAAGAGAGATATATTCATCCAAATCATTTACATCTGTAACTTCAACCATACATCCAACTTCTAAAGCATCTTTTGCAGATTTGCTACCTTTTTCATAAAGTGCATCATAAAGATCTTGAATTTTTTGAATGTCATATTTTCCTCTTGGAAGTTGATCGACTGGAGTTGCTGCCCCATTTTCTACTAATGGAGTTGAAACATTTGTCAAAGCAGTTGCTCCAAGAGAATATTTTTTTACAATTGCTTGTACAGTCTCTACGTGTTTTGTTTCAGATTTTGTTGCAATATTATAAAGTGGATAAAGGGCAGAAGCATCAGAGCTATCTTTGTATTTATCATATAAATTTAGATAAACATCATGAGCAAGTCTTTCTTCATTTCCCATATAAGCAATAGCATCTTTTAACTCTTGGGAGAGTGTATAAGTTGTTGTTCCAAGATCTATACTACCTTGTCCATGAGTTTCTGCGCTTGCACCATTTCCGTGAGCTTCAGCTGAACCTTCACCAGCACCTTGTCCTCTTTTGTTACCATTACCTTGACCATTTCCTTGTCCATTGCCTTTTCCGTTTCCTTGAACATTTCCATGATCTTGTGGTGCTTTATCTTTATTTTTTACAGAATTTAAACTATTTTCTAAATGTCTGAGTGTTTGATTATCATCTGGTACGGCATCTTCAGAGATACCAGTATTTGTAAAGTACTCTTTTAACTCTTCAGTTTTAAATTTGTGGTGAGTCTCTTCATCAGTATCTACAATAATATCTTTTACCTCTTCTGGAATTTGAATACCATTTGTTAAATCATTATCACTATCTAAAGCTTGAAGCAATTTTGCAAGTGCCAAAACTTTTTCATCATCTAATTTATCTCTAGGAACTCCTGCTAAATCTTGAGGAAAAACATACCCATCACTTGGTAAAGAGTTAATAGTTCCAAGTTCAAGTTTTCCGATTCTAAATCTAATTTGAGACATATTTTTACAGCTAAAAGAACCTTTTGGACCAGTAGTTTTATTCATCTCTCCATCTGCTAAACAATCATAATCTGCTCCTACTACTGGACTATCTACAAAATAACCTACATTATCGCTTGTTGCTGCTGCTACAGTGCTACTACCTCCTCCACCGCAGCCAGTTAAAGCTACTACTCCACTAATTGCTAAAATTGTAGCAATTGATAAATTTCTCTTTCTCACAAAATACTCCTTAAATTTATGAATATTCATTCATTATTCTTGACAATTTAATTGTACAGTTTAAAAGTAAATTTAGTATTAATTTAGTATTAATTTAGTATTTTGCCCGCCAAAAAACCTTACTTTGTTGCTACTTTAAAAACTCCTCTTTTTTTTAAAGCCATTTCCATATAGTTTTTAGCTTCTAAAAGCTCTTGCAAAAAGTTATCTATTTTTTCTTTTTGTATAGTTTTTGAAAAAGTGTTAATAGTTTGTAACTCTTCTAATCTAATAGAAATAAACTCAATTACTGCTTCTAAATCTTTTGAATCTGAACTTTGACTTAATTCTTTTTGAATATTTGAGATTTGAGATAAAAGTTTTTCTATTTTTTGTTTTTTGATCTCTTTTGTAGAAATTTTATCCAGAATTTTTGTACTTATTTGCAAATTTCCTCCAAAAGTTATGATTGTAGTAGTTCCTAAAATCAATAAAGCTTTTTTAAACATATTTTCTCCCTTTAATCCTTATTATATTTTTTAATATAGAAGTATATTAAACTTTTCCTTTAAAAAAGATTAATTATTTCTTAGGAGTTAGATTAGATTTTATTTTTTAAGTGATATTCTCAAGAAATTCTATCTTATCATTCCAAATAACTATTGCAGAAATTGTAAAAGGAGCAGAAATTTTAAATTTTTGCAGATAAAAATAAGCAGAATTTATAAGTTTTGATAATTTTTGTGAGGTTATATTATAGATTGGATTAAAAGAATTATTTGAACTTTTTACTTCAACAAAATAGATTATTTCATCTTTTTTTGCAATAATATCAATTTCTCCAAAATAACTTGCATAAAAGTTTTTTTCTAAAATTTCAAAACCTCTTTCTTCTAAGAATTTACAAGCTCTTTTTTCTGCCAATTTCCCTTTTTTTCGACTCAAATCCATACTCCTTCTTTACTTTTGCAATCCTTATTTTATACTCTTGATACCAAATCTTTTTCCCCTTCTCTTGAGCTTCAAGATGCTTTGGATTGTTTTTCCATCTCTTGATTGACTCCAAAGAATCCCAGTAAGAGATAGTTATCCCAAAGCCATCATCTCTCCTTAGACTCTCAGCTCCCAAAAATCCATCAAAGCCACTTAAAATCTCTTTTAACTCTTTAGCCATCTTAGAGTATCCTAAATCTTTTTGGCTCTTTTTGGAGGTAAAAATCACTGCATAGTATGGTGGAGTTGGAGTATTTGCAAAACTGCTCATAGATTAAGCTCCTTTTTGAAATTTTGCTTAACATAAAAGTCAAGTCTTGCCATAGCTTCAGCTTGATTTTTTATAAACTCTTTGTGAGCATCTTCAAAACAGTAGTTTGTTACACAAAAAATCCCAGCAACCCTGACATTAAACTCTCTTGCAACACTCATTACTCCAAAAAACTCCATATTCTCAAGCTCAACCCCATACTCCAGATACTTTTTAGAAACCTCTTTGCTGGTTGTAATGTAGTTTGAAGAGTTTATGATAGTATCTTTTTTTGGCTCTGGAGCAATAGAGATAAAATTATCAATTGGAGTGTAAGAGTTTTGAAAAAGAAAAGATTGTTCAATATTAGAGGCACTGCGACTAAAGACAATATCAAAAATCTTTTGTTTCCCATAGCTCCCAGCACTCCCTACAAAAATAATAAACTCAGGCGGATTCATCAGCATAATTCGAGTTAGATTGATAGTAGCTTCTACCATCCCAACTCCAATTGGAGTTGCAAAATCAAAGCTCTCTCCATTTCCAGCACAAACAAACATTTAAATCCTTACAGGTATATTTTGACCTCTTAAATATCTCTTCAAATCCATTATATCTATCTCTCTAAAATGAAAGATTGAAGCTGCCAAAGCTGCATCTGCTTTCCCTTTAGTAAAAGCATCTTTGATATGCTCCATTGTTCCAGCTCCACCACTTGCAATGATTGGAATTTTTGCTACTTTTCCAATCTCAAGATTTAACTCATTATCAAATCCAGCCTTTGTGCCATCTGCATCCATTGATGTTACAAGAAGCTCTCCAGCACCTCTTTGATAAGCCTCTTTTGCCCACTCTATCGCATCAATCCCGGCATCTTTTCTTCCTCCATGAGTAAAAATATGCCACTTTTTATTCCCAACTCTTTTTGCATCGATTGCTACTACAATACATTGAGAGCCAAACCTCTTTGCACTCTCATTGATAAAGTCTGGATTTGCAATAGCAGCTGAATTGATGCTCACTTTATCGCAACCTACTGCTAAGAGATTGTAGATATCATCAAGCTTTCTAATTCCTCCTCCAACAGTTAAAGGAATAAAAACCTCTTTTGCCACCTCTTTTACTACATCAACGATAGTTTTTCTCTCTTGATGGGTAGCTGTAATATCAAGAAAAGTTATCTCATCAGCCCCTTCTTCATTATATCTTTTAGCAACTTCTACTGGGTCTCCAGCGTCAATTAAATTGACAAAATTTACTCCCTTGACAACTCTGCCATTATCAACATCCAAACAAGGAATTATCCTCTTTGCAAAATACTCCATTCTTATCCTTTTTAAGCAGGAGAAACAAAAAGCTAAATACTTAAAATCTAGTATTTACCAAAAATCTTTTACTTTTAGCTTTATGCTTTTAAAATTCTTTAAGAAGCCTTATCAATCAGGAAACTAACTGACTCTTTGCTCTCCTCTAACTTTACGATAATCTTTTTTTGCTATTATAACCAAAGTTATTTTTAGTCATTTTTCAGCAAAAAAAGAGAGTTTATGAAATATAATAAGGGGCAAATTGAACCAAAGAAAAAATTTGGACAAAATTTCTTAATAGATAAGTCTATAATTTCAAAAATCATCTTAGCGATGCCCAAAAACTCAACAATTGTAGAAATTGGGCCTGGCTTAGGTGATTTGACCAAAGAGCTTTTAAATAATGCTCAGCAAGTTATTGCTTATGAGGTCGATGAGAGACTCTGTGAGTATCTAAAAAGTGAGTTTAAGGGGAGTTTAGAAGATAGATCTCTCGAGCTAAAATGTGGTGATGTTTTGAAGGAGTGGGAAAAGAATGGTTCTTTAGCAAAAGAGCCTTATTATTTAGTTGCAAATTTACCCTACTACATCGCTACAAATATCATTTTAAAGGCTCTAGAAGATGGCAACTGCAAAGGTATTTTGACAATGGTTCAAAAGGAGGTAGCTTTAAAATTTGCCTCCAAAGAAGGTAAAAAAGAGTTTTGCGCTCTTTCTGTCATCACAAGCAGTTGCGCAGATGCTAGAGTATTATTTGATGTAGCTCCAGAGGCTTTTAATCCTCCTCCAAAAGTTATCTCTTCTGTTTTAGAGATAAAAAAGAAGAGTGATTTTAAAAAAGATGGGTTTGAGGAGTTTTTGAAGGTTGCATTTGCACAACCTAGGAAAAAACTTATCAAAAACCTCTCTAAAAAGTTTAATAAAAATCTTCTTGAAGAACTTTTCCTTAGACTTCAAATAGATACTTCTCTAAGACCTCATCAGCTTTCAACTTGCATCTATCATCTTATATACAATGCTTTAAAAAAGGAAGATATAGATGGAAAATACTCAACAAAAAGTGACAAATCAAGAAGCTAACGGGAATTTGGAAAATACTTCAAAAAAAAGACAAAATCCTTTTAGAAATGGAAAGTTAACAACTACTAGAAACCGCTCAAATACTCAAAGACCTCAAAGAAGAGGTGGATTTAAACGTCCTAAAATCGATCCAAATCTTCCAAATGATATGAAAAATGCCATTATAGAAAACGAGATGATTCAACAAGAAAGAATGACTCCATGGAAGAAGATTGATCAAAATCAAAAAGGAAGAGTTAGATTTACTCCACTTGGTGGACTTGGAGAAATTGGAGGAAATATTGCTGTTCTTGAGACTGAAAATAGTGCAATAATTATTGATGTTGGGATGAGTTTTCCAGATGAAACGATGCATGGAGTTGATATTTTGGTTCCTGATTTTAGCTATTTGCATGCAATTAAGCATAAGATTAAAGCTATTGTAATAACTCATGCCCATGAAGATCATATTGGAGCAGTCCCTTATCTTTTTAAAGAGTTAAAATTTCCTATCTATGGAACTCCACTTGCTTTAGCAATGATTGCGAATAAATTTGATGAACATGGTATTGGAGCAGATAAAAAATATTTTAGATATGTTATTAAAAGAAGACAATACAATATTGGAGATTTTAAAGTTGAGTGGATTCATACAACCCACTCAATTGTAGATGCTTGTTCTTTAGCAATTGAAACTCCAATTGGAACTCTTATTCACACAGCAGACTTTAAAATTGATCATACTCCAATTGATGGGTACACAACAGATTTACACCGCTTTGCTCATTATGGAGCAAAAGGAGTTTTATGTCTATTTTCAGATTCAACCAACTCTCATAATCCAGGTTATACAAAAAGTGAGTCAGTTGTTGGAAAGACTTTTGATACCCTTTTTGAAAAGGCAAATGGAAGGGTAATAATGTCAACTTTTTCTTCAAATGTCCATAGAATTTTTCAAGCGATGGAACGAGGAGTAAAGCATAATCGTAAAATCTGTGTAATTGGAAGATCTATGGAAAGAAACATAGATACTGCAAGAAGACTTGGATTTATAAATATTGATGAAAAACACTTCATAGAAGCTCATGAGGTAAATCGCTATAAAGATAGCGAAATTTTGGTAATTACAACTGGATCTCAAGGTGAGACAATGGCAGCGCTTAGTAGAATGGCAACAGATGAGCATCGTCATATTAAACTAAAGCCAACTGATACTGTAATAATTTCAGCAAGTGCAATTCCAGGAAATGAAGCTTCTGTTTCTAAGCTTATGAATCTTTTACTAAAAGCAGGAGTAACTGTCAGATATAAAGAGTTTAGTGACATTCATGTCTCAGGTCATGCTTCTCAAGAGGAGCAAAAACTTATGATAAGACTTGTACAGCCAAAATTTTTCTTACCAGTCCACGGAGAATATAATCACATAAATGCTCATGCAAAAACTGCTATAAGTTGTGGAGTAGATGAGAGAAATATAATTTTAATGAGTGATGGAGATCAAATTGAAATTACTCCAAAATATATCAAAAAAGTAAGAAGTGTAAAGTCTGGGAAACGTTATATTGATAACCAAAATAATAAAGAAATTTATGCTGATGTCGTAGATGATAGACAAAAACTCTCAACTGAAGGAATTGTAAATATTGTTGTACAAATTTCAGCTCAAGAAGGAAAAATTATAAATTCTCCAGTAATTACATCTCATGGACTTGTTGCAGATAGAGATGATAAACAGTTTGAAAAGGATATAAAATTTATCATTGAAAATTATCTTACTAATAATAAACTTGATCCAACAATTAGCCATAAGGTAATAGAAAATGATATAAGAGGAGCAGTTAGAAAATATATCATCAAGAAATTCAAAAAATATCCTATCATAATTCCAACAGTATTTTTAACTTAAGGTAAAAATGTGAATTATATTCAAATAGCAAAGAGTGTTTTAGAAATTGAAGCAAAAGCTTTAAAAGAGGCAGTAGATAGAGTTGGAGAAGAATTTGAAAAAGCAGTAAAGACAATCTATTCTTTAAAAGGAAAATTGATAGTTACTGGAATTGGAAAATCTGGGCTTGTGGGAGCAAAAATAGCTTCAACTCTCTCAAGCACAGGTACAAGCAGCTTTTTTTTACATCCAAGTGAAGCTTTACATGGGGATCTTGGAATGATTGGAAAAGATGACGGAGTATTGGCAATTAGTTATAGCGGAGAGAGTGAAGAAGTGGCAAATATTTTGCCTCATATAAAAAGATTTAATGTTCCACTTATTGCAATGACGGCAAAAAAAGATTCAACTCTAGCTAAATATGCTTGCTGCAATATAGATATTTCCGTAAAAAAAGAAGCTTGTCCACTTGGTGTAGCACCAACTGCTAGTACTACTTTGACAATGGCATTAGGAGATGCTTTGGCTGTTGCTTTGATGGAAAAAAGAGGATTTAAAAAAGAAGATTTTGCCTCTTTCCATCCAGGTGGTTCTCTTGGAAAAAGATTATTTGTAAAAGCAAAAGATTTAATGCAAACTGAAAATCTCCCAGTAATTTTAGAAGATGCTCTTTTAAAAGATGCAATTGTTACAATGAGCAGAGGTAGACTTGGAAATGCAATTATTGTAAATAAAGAAGGAGAAGTTGTAGGTTTAATTAGCGATGGAGATTTAAGAAGATATTTGGAAAAGGGAAATTTAGATCTTAATATCTTAGCATCAAAAATTGCTACAAAAAATCCAAAATATATTACAAATAGTGAAATCTTGGCAGTTGATGCTCTAAAAATTATTGAGGATAATAAAATTCAACTTCTTTTGGTTTTAAACAGAGCAAAAAAACTTCAAGGAGTTTTACACATTCATCAATTAGTAGAGGCTGGAATTAAATGAGACTTAATAAATTTATCTCACATAATACGAAATATGGCAGAAGAGAGGCAGATAAACTAATCCAAGAAGGAGCTATAAAAGTAAATAGGAAAGTTGTAAAAGATTTTGGATATAAAGTAAAAAAAGATGACAAAGTTTTTTTAAGAGGAAAATTAATAAAGCCAAAATCAAAAAATGAAGTTACAATGGTAGTTTACAACAAACCAAAAGGAGCTTTAGTTACAAAAAAAGATGATAGAGGAAGAACTACGATTTATCATCTTTTGCCTGGGAAGTTTAGACACTTTATTCCTATTGGAAGATTAGATTTTGCTAGTGAAGGATTACTTTTTCTTACAGATAATCCTACAGTAGCAGACATTTTTATGAGGTCAAATCTTCCTAGAGTCTATAACATAAAAATCGATAAACCCTTGACAAAAGAGATGATAAAAGCTATGGAAGAAGGAATTTTGTTAGAAGATGCAAGCAAAGGGGCTCATGAAAAAAGTAAAATTCAAAAGATGTATATTGCTCCTTTTAAAAGTTTTGAGCTAAGAAGCAGTGGGAAAAAATATACAAAACTTAGAGTAACAATTACTGAAGGAAAAAATAGAGAACTTAGAAGGTTTTTTGGATATTTTGGGGCTAAAGTAATGGATTTAAAAAGGGTAGCTTTTTGGGAGATAGAGTTAAATAATCTTCCAACAAATAAAACTAGATACTTTACAAAAAAAGAGTATGAAAAACTTCATAAATTTTTAAAGGAGCAAAAATGATAATGATTGATCTTGAAACAAATTATACAACAGAGATGATTAATATTACAGAAAGAGTTTCTGAAGAGGTGATGAAACTTGGAATTAGAGATGGTCTTTGTACCGTTTTTACTCCACATACTACTGCTTCAATTGTAATGTTTGAAAAAACAGATCCAAGTCTTAGAAGAGATTTTTTATCGGCTCTAAGTAGAATAGCTCCTGCTGATATGAGTTATGCAAGTGAAGGTGGAAATTCTCCTGCTCATATCAAATCAGCTCTTTGTGGACAAAGAATAGTAGTGCCTGTAAAAGATGGTCAACTCTTTTTAGGAGAGTGGCAAGCAATTATGTTTTGTGAATTTGATGGTCCAAGCAAAAGACACTACATCGTTCAAGTCATTAAGTAACAATCATTACTGCTTCTTCTGCTATAATTATAAATTATAAAACTTAATGAGGATTAAAGATGAAAAATGGTCTTTTAATACTAATTGCAATTGGAATTGGTTTTATATTTTTTGCAACAGATTTTGTAAAAAGTGTAGAAGATGATCCTACAAGTACAGATTATACTTTTACTCCAGAGCAAGAAGCTATAAAAAAGTATTTCAAAGATAGTCCTGGAGGTTATAAAGTTTATGATCCAGCTACTTTACCTCTTTCTAAAGCAAAAGAGTTTTGGAATGAAAGTAAAATTAAACAAGAGATGATGGATTATTTTCCTAAATTTGACTTAATGAAAAAGTATGTTCAACTCCACGTTGCAACTGGAGATTTCTTAGATTTATTGCTTTCAAAAATTTCTGAAGCAGAATTGAAATATCAAACAGGAAAAATCAATTATGATCAAGCAAGAAGAATTATAGATAATTTATAGATTTTTATAATATGAAAAAAGCTTTTCTTTACTTTTTACCATATCTAAAACATTATAAAAAAGAGATTTTTTTTGCTTTAATTGGGATGGTAGTAGTTGCTATTACTTCAGCAGCATCTGCTCATCTTATAAAACCTACAATTGATGATATGTTTATGAAAAAAGATGAACAGATGTTAAAAATTATTCCCTTAGCATTAATTGCAATTTTTACATTAAAAGGAGTTGGAACTTTAATTCAAAGTTATTTTATGGTTTATATCGGAGAAGATATTATTCGACAAATTAGAGATAAACTTGTAAAGCACTTGATGTTTCAAGATATGCAATTTTTACAAAATATAAGAAATGGGGAATTAATCAGCAGGGTTGTTTCAGATATTACAAGAATTAGACAATTAATTAGCTCTATAATTCCAAAACTTTTTTTAAATATTTTAACAATTTTTGCTCTTAGTGCTTATATTTTATATCAAAATGCACAACTTGCATTTTATTTTTTGATAATTATTCCACTCCTTACAATCCCAATGGTAGTTTTAGCAAGAAAGATGAAAAAATATTCTAAAAAATCTCAAGAAAGTAGTGCTGATATGACCTCAAGACTTGCAGAAACTTTTAATAACATTGAAATTATTAAAGCAAATCACTCTCAAGAGTTTGAGTTTAAAAGATTTAAAAAAGAGAGTTTAAAACTTTTTAAATATATTATGAAACAAAATTTAATCTCTCAACTTTCAACTCCTGCTGGACTTATTATTGGATCTTTTGCTTTAGCACTTGTACTTTATCTTGGAGGAAAAGAGGTAATTGATGGAAGAATGACTTCTGGAGAATTCTTTGCTTTTATGGGAGCTTTGACAATGCTTTATGATCCAATTAGGAAAATATCTAATATTCACACTCAAATGCAAGATGCAGTTATGGCTTTTGAAAGAGTTGATGAAATTTTACAACGCTCTCCAAAAATCAAAGAAGGAAAAGAGAATTTAGAAAAGATAGAAAAAGTAGAGTTTAAAGATGTAGTTTTGAAATATGAAAATAAAATTGCTCTAAATGGCATCTCTTTTGAAGCTAAAAAGGGAGAAGTTTATGCATTTGTAGGAGATAGTGGAGCTGGAAAAAGTAGCATTATTAATTTACTTGTAAGATTTTATCAACCAAATTCTGGAGAAATTTTAATAAATTCTAAACCAATTCAAGAGTATAAACTTTCATCACTATTGGATAAAATCTCTTATGTTACTCAAAGAATTTTTATCTTTAATGATACAATTGCTCAAAATGTAGCTTACTCAAACCCTTTTGATGAAGAAAGAGTAATAAAAGCTTTAAAAAGAGCTTATGCTTGGGAGTTTGTAAAAGAGCTTCCAGATGGAATTTATACCAAGCTTGATGAGTTTGGAGCAAATTTAAGTGGAGGACAAAGACAAAGAATTGCTCTTGCAAGAGCTCTTTACAAAAAACCATCTCTGCTAATTTTGGATGAAGCAACAAGTGCACTTGATAATAAAAGTGAAAGAGCAATTCAAAAAGCTCTTGAAGAAATTTCAAAGGAGATAATTACAATTGTAGTAGCCCACAGACTCTCTACAATAGAAAATGCTGATAAAATTTTTCTTCTAAAAAATGGAAAAATTATTGCTTCTGGAAGATTTAAAGAACTTTTAGAAACTTCAAAAGAGTTTGCAAAATTGGCAAAAAGAGGAATAAATCAGTGAAAATTTTTTTGGAGCTTCCAACTTGGCTAGGAGATAGCATAATGGCAACACCTGCTATTGAAAATCTTCTCCAAATCTATCCAGATGCAGAAATTACAATTTTTGGTTCTTTTGTCTCTACCGAAATTTTTAAATCTAATCCAAAAGTAAAAAGAGTAATTTTAGATACAACTAAAAAAGAAAAAAATAGAATCTTTGCTCTTTGGAAAATTGCAAGAGAAATTGGGGAGTTTGATCTTGCAATCTCTTTTCGATCTCATTTTTCAACAAGAGTACTTTTACTCTTTTTAAAAGCTAAAAAAAAAGCTTTTTTTAAAAAAAAAGAGTTTAAAAATCTTCATCAGGTTCAAAAATACTCCTCTTTTATAAATAAAATTTTAGATAAAGATCTTTTTCCAAAAGATTTAAAACTCTATTTTGAACCTTTTAAATTCCAGAGAAAAACTTTAGGAATAAATCCAGGAGCAACTTATGGAGATGCAAAAAGATGGTATCCTAAAGAGTTTGCCAAAGTTGCACTTTTTTTTAAAGATGATTTTGATATTGTAATTTTTGGAGGTCCAAATGAGATAAAAATTGCTACAGAAATTGAAAACTTGATTAAAAAAGATGAGAAAGCAAGAGTTTTTAATCTAGCAGGAAAAACTTCTATTTCTCAACTAGCTTCCAAAATTGCTGGATTGGATCTTTTTATTACAAATGATAGTGGACCAATGCATATTGCTACTGCTTATAAAATCCCAACTGTTGCAATCTTTGGACCTACAAACTCAAAAGAGACTTCTCCTTGGAAAAACCCAAAAAGTATAATTGTAAAAAAAAATCTAGCCTGTGCTCCTTGTATGAAAAGAACTTGTCCTTTAAAAACTCATGAATGTATGAAAAATATTAGTGCTGATGAGGTGATTTTGGTTGCAAAGACTCTTCTAAAAAACTAGCTTCTAATTTTTAATCTTTCCATTTTATGGTATCTTTTTGTCTTTTTTAATCTTATCTTTTAATATAGTTTAGCCTTAATGACTCAATTTTTTTAAATTTTTTTCTAAAATCTATTGACATTTTGTAAAAAAGTTATTAAAATACCATCACAAAATACCAATTAAGGAGTGTAAATGAACTTTCAGCCGTTAGCAAATAGAGTTTTAGTTGAAAGAGAAGAGGAAGTTACAACTACTGCAAGTGGAATTATTATTCCTGATAATGCAAAAGAAAAACCTCAAAGAGGAAAAGTCTTAGCAGTAGGACCAGATGCTAGCGACGAAGGAATTAATGAAGGTGACATTGTAGTTTTTGGAAAATATAGTGGAACTGATATAGTTTTGGATGAAAAAGAGTATCTTATTTTAAATAGTGATGAGATTTTAGGAATTTTAAAGTAAAACGGCGAAATTCATAAAATACTTATTATAACCTTTTCATAAAATATCATAAAACAAGGAGTTAGAATGGCAAAAGAGATTACTTTTAGTGATAGTGCAAGAAATAGCCTCTATAGTGGAGTTAAAAAATTAGCAGATGCTGTTAAAGTTACAATGGGACCAAGAGGTAGAAATGTCTTGATCCAAAAAAGTTTTGGTGCACCTGCTATTACAAAAGATGGTGTAAGTGTTGCAAGAGAGATTGAACTTGAAGACAATCTCGAAAATATGGGAGCTCAACTTGTAAAAGAAGTTGCAAGTAATACTGCTGATGAAGCAGGAGATGGAACAACAACAGCTACAGTTTTAGCTGAAGCAATTTTTAAAGAAGGACTTAGAAATATTACAGCTGGAGCTAATCCAATTGAAGTAAAAAGAGGAATGGATAAAGCTTCAAATGCAATTATTGAAGCTTTAAGAGAAATTACAAGAGATGTAAAAGATAAAAAAGAGATTGCTCAAGTTGCAACAATCTCTGCAAATAATGATCCAAAAATTGGAGATCTCATTGCAGAAGCAATGGAAAAAGTTGGAAAAGATGGTGTAATTACTGTCGAAGAGGCAAAAGGGATTAATGATGAGCTTGATGTTGTTGAAGGAATGCAATTTGATAGAGGATACCTATCTCCATACTTTGTAACAAATTCTGAAAAAATGACAACAGAACTTGAAAACCCATTAATTTTAATTACAGATTTCAAAATCTCTAACCTAAAAGATTTAATTCCACTTTTAGAGCAAACTCAACAAACTGGAAGACCACTTTTAATTATTGCTGATGATGTTGAGGGTGAAGCGCTTGCTACTTTAGTTCTAAACAGACTAAAAGGAATTTTAAATATCGCTGCTGTTAAAGCTCCAGGATTTGGAGATAGAAAAAAAGAGATGTTAAAAGATATTGCAGTGCTAACTGGTGGAACTGTAATTACTGAAGAGCTTGGACTTACTTTAGAAAAAACTACACTTGACCAACTTGGAAAAGCTGGAAGAGTAGTAATTGATAAAGATAACACTACAATTGTAGATGGACAAGGCGACAAAGAGGCAGTTGAAGCAAGAATTAATTCAATCAAAGCTCAAATTGAAAATACAACAAGCGATTACGATAGAGAAAAATTGCAAGAACGCCTTGCAAAACTTAGCGGTGGAGTTGCTGTAATTAAAGTCGGAGCAGCAACTGAGACTGAAATGAAAGAGAAAAAAGACAGAGTTGATGATGCCTTGAGTGCTACAAAAGCAGCAGTTGATGAAGGAATTGTAATTGGTGGTGGGGCTGCTTTAATTAAAGCGGCAAAAAAAGTAAATCTTGAGCTTGAAGGTGATGAGAAAGTTGGTGCTGAAATTATTCTAAGAGCTATTAAAGCTCCAATTAAACAAATTGCTCAAAATGCTGGATATGATGCTGGAGTAGTTGCTGATAGAGTTTCAAATAGTGATGAGGAAAATCTAGGATTTAATGCTGCAACTGGAGAGTATGTAGATATGTTTGAAGCTGGAATTATCGATCCATTAAAAGTTGAAAGAATTGCACTTCAAAATGCAACAAGTGTGGCTAGCTTACTTCTTACAACTGAAGCAACAGTAAGCGATATCAAAGAGGATAAACCAGCTCCAGCAATGCCTGATATGGGCGGAATGGGCGGAATGATGTAATCTCTTTTAAGAGGGCTTTTGCCCTCTTTTAACTCCTCTTTTTAATTCCAACTTTTTGAGGTCTAATTGTAATATCACTAATTACACTTTTATTGATTAGAATTGTTAGAGCCAATTTGGCAATCTCTTCTGGATTTATTACAAATTCTTCTTCTCTGATTGGTTCAAACTTCAATCTATTCTTTTGAAAAAACTCTGTATCACTTACATCTGGATTGATAGAGCAGACCTTTACTCCATCTCTTCTTACCTCTTCAAAGAGAGTTGCTCCAAAGTGTCTAAGTCCAGCTTTTGAAGCAGAGTAGATTGAGCTAAACTTTGAAGCTCTCAACGCCTCAATTGAGGTTATATTTATGATTGTCCCTTTTGTCTTTTTTAGACTTGGCAAGAGCAGTTTTGTAAGGATTATTGGAGCAGTTAAATTTATAGTGATTAACTCTTCAATCTTTTTAATTGAGATTGTCTCAAGCGGCTCAAAGACTCCAACTCCAGCTGAATTTATCAAAAAATCAATCTCTCCACCTCTTAAAATCTCTTTTATTTCAGCTTCAAGCTTTGCAAAGTTTTGGAGTCTTGATTTTAAGCTTATAACCTCAAAGCCATTTTTTTCAAGCTCTTTTTTGATTGCTCTTCCAATTCCACTGCTTGAGCCTGTGACTATCCCTCTCAATCTAAACTCCTAATCTTTGCCATATAAAAACTATTCATCATCTCTTCAAACTGATTATTGCTGACAAACTCATACCCAAAGACATCTCTCCAAAGAGAATGCTCCTCCATACACAGATAAAAGAAAACCTCTCCCTGCCAAGGCTTAAGAGATTCATAACAGTGTCTAAACATCTCAAGCTTTGTTTGATAGTCATAAGTCTTTTTACCATTTACATCTCTCATTGGGATTTGAGTCACTTTTGTTTTTAACTCTCTTTGGTGAAGCCTCTTTAAAACCGATTTTATAAAAGTCAAAGTCCCCATCGATACAAGTGCTACAAATTTTGGGTCAAACTCTTCAAGAAGCCTTTTATAGATTTTGCCATACTCCTCTAAATATCCATCATATGCAATAATTGGATGAAAGTGAAATCCAATGAGTCTACCTTTTTTCATAATTGCTTTTGCAGCATTTAATCTTTGCTCAAGAGAGGCTGTGAGGTGTTCTTCTTTTTCGATGATTGTTGGAGTATTTAGAGACCAAGTTGTAATTACATTTTTTGGAATCTCATTCTCAAGCAAAAAGGAGATATTGTCAGATTTACTCTTTAGCTCCAAAATTACATTTGGATTAGCCCTTGCAAACTCAAATAGAGCCTCCAAAACCCCCTCGCGATTTCCCCACATCAAACTATCACTGCTTTGACCTGTGCCAATATGATAGATTTTATCTTTGTCTAATTTTAAGTTTTTTAGTTTATCTTTGAAATTTTTATCAAATACAACTTTGTTTTGGTTATAAAAGCTCTGAATTGAGCAGTAACTACAATCAAATCCACAACTCTCTACCGCATCAAGAGTATATAAATTACAACACCTTGTCCCTTCACTTGCAACTGGACAAGCCCCAAGTCCAAGAGTCTCTTTTGAAGTTGTCTCAATCTTAAATTTTTCTGGAGTATAGCTGGGATTGAAATTTTTATAATCTACTCTTTGGTTTTGATAGGATTTGTGCAGATTTTGATAATGAGAAAAAATCTTTTTGGCTTTTGCTTTTGGATTTAAATTAGAACTTTCAATCTCTTTTGGGAAAAACTCCTCAAGCTCTCCAATATCCCAAATCTTAAAATCTTTTTCAATCTTTTTTAGAATTTCTCTTTGGGAGTGGGTAAATGGATATCTTTTTAACACTTAACTCCTTTATAATATTTTGAAAGTTTATTTTGATTAAATCTTTTACAAACTCTTTTGGTGGAATTTTACTATCTAAATGGTCTGATACCACTTTAAAGATAAAAATCTTCTCTACCTTTTCTTTGCAAAACTTCAAAAAATACTCCCCTTCCATATCAAATAGTGTTGGCTTTTTTAGGGCTGTTGAGGTGGTGGGAAAATCTTGAGTGACTAAATCAATCTCACCCTTTGGATAGATACAAAATAGCTCTCCTATTTCAATCTCTTTGCTATTTGCCCCAGCTATGCCAATATTTATTGCAATATCAATTTTATACTCTTTGAAAACAAAACTTAAAACCTCTCTTAATCTCTTTGCTCCAACTCCTCCAACTACAATTAAAATATTCTCTGAAATAAAGATTTTTGGAATTGAAGAGACCTTTTTAGCTCTTAACTTTTCAATAAAAATTTGAGCTTCAGATTGTAGAGCAAAATAAAGCAATATCATTTAAATATCTTTTTAAAGTCTTTTTTGTATTTATATATTTTAGCAGTTATTCTAACTATAAATGATATCTTATCACAAAATAATAATGTCATTTTATTTTTTTTAAATATCTATTAAAATCAGATAGCTGTATAATTATTGAAGAATAGGTTGTTATGGAGATAAAATGAAAACCTCTGTTTTAATGTGTATAATTGGAATGATACTACTTGTAGGTTGTAATAAGCAAGCTATCAATATTTCTGAGATCAAAGTTAGGGAGAGAAATTTAAATATTATTCAAATCATTAATCAATCTGAAAAAATAGACGAATTTAGAACAATTTGGATGAAAAAAGAAAAAATAAAAGTTAAAAGGAGGCCTAATTTTATCTATAAAATTGATATAGTATCAGGAAAAAGATCAACTCGTTGGCTTTATGATCCATCAGGTTATGCAACCGTTTTAAGCAAGGGCAAAACACCTATTTATCGAATTAAAAAAGTAGATAGATTAAATGGAATAATAATTCCATAATAAGCAAATTCAGGGGATAGTATACCCTCTGCCACAAAGTGTTATAATACGGGGAAATAGAATTTTATGGAAAATACAATTTTTTATATAAATTTATCTGTTCATTATATTATTCTTGGATTAGTATTATGGTCTATATTCTTTCCATCAAAAAGAATATGGCCACCACCATCAAAACAATCTTGGCAATATAAAATATATTGGTATTTATTTTATATTGGAGTATTTTTGGATATAGTTTTAATTATTCAAGAATTTAATATTTGGATAATTCCAAATAAATTAAGATATTTTGTTGGAATACCTTTAATATTAATTGGAACATTTATTGTTAGTTATGGAATTTGTACCTTAGGTATTAAAAATACTTATGGTTTAGAAGATGGCTTTATAGATAAAACAATATATAAGTATACAAGAAATCCACAATATCTTGGGGATATAATATTAATCTTAGGATTAATATTATTTATAAATTCATTGAATTTAACAGTTTTATTTATATTAACAATTATTATATTTGTAATTATGCCATTTGCAGAAGAAATATGGCTCGAAGAAAAATATGGTGAAAAGTATATTAAATATAAAAATAAAACTTCCAGATTTATATAAGCTGAAGTTCATATAACATAATTATTAAGAGAAGAATGGGGCTAAAGTGCATATTCTTTGAGTTTTTTCAATTAAAAAACTTAAAAATTAAATAAACAAGTTCTTACACGCTCCTCAAAATTGTCTTTAAAGGGAAAAAAGATGAAAACTATAGGTTTAATAGGTGGTATGAGTTGGGAATCAACTTTATTATATTATAAAATCATAAATCAATATACAAATGAATTATTAGGTGGTCAAAATAATGCTAAATCTATCATATATACAGTAAACTTTGAAGAGATAGAAAAGTTGCAACATCAAAATAAATGGGATGAAGCAGGTAAAATTTTGCATAATGCTGCTCTTTCATTGCAGAATGCAGGTGCTGATTTTATTATATTATCTACTAATACTATGCATAAACTATTGCCGCAAATTAAACAAAATATAAATATTCCATTTTTGCATATTGCACAAGCAACAGCAAATGAAATAAAAGCAAACAATATTAAAAGAATTGGATTATTGGGTACAAGATTTACAATGGAAGAAGATTTTTATAAACAAATCTTAATTAATGAAAATATTGATGTGGTTATTCCAAATAAACAGGATATGGAAATTATACATAAAATAATTTATAATGAATTATGTTTGGGTTCAATAAAAGATGATTCAAAACAAATATTTATAGATATCATAAATAAAATGGATAAAATAGAAGGTATTATTTTAGGTTGTACTGAAATAGGACTTTTAATAAATCAAAATGATTTTAATAATATAAAAGTTTTTGATACAACACAAATACATGCAAAACAGGCTGTTAAATATGCTTTAAATAATTAAGATAACAAATCTCAGAAACTAATAAGTTTTCTAACAACAAGTTTTTTAGCTATTTAAGTTAAGATTGCAAATAATAAAACCAGCTTGACAAGTTAATTTGAAGGATAGTTTACTTCTAAGATGATCATTGAAACCATTGCCGTTTTCAGTCACAAATTAAAATTATGTATATCAAGATCTAGAAAATAAAGATATTGTATAGTAGCTAAAGCATTTCTCAAAGAGATTGATTAAAATTTGAAATCTTCTCCAAGATAGTATTTTTTGACTTCTTTGTTATTTGCAATTTCTTCGCTTGTTCCAGTAGCAAGCATTGCTCCAGACCTCATCACATAAGCTCTTTGACAAATTCCTAAAGTCTCTCTTACGTTATGATCTGTAATCAAAATTCCAATTCCAAGAGAACTTAACTGTTTAATAATATTTTGAATATCTAAAACTGCAATTGGATCTACTCCAGCAAATGGTTCATCAAGAAGTAAAAATTTTGGTCTTCCAACAAGAGCTCTTGCAATTTCTACCCTTCTTCTTTCCCCACCACTTAACCTAAATCCAAGTCTATCTCTAAGAGGTTCTACATTAAAGAGTTCTAAGAGTTCATTAATTCTTTTTTTTATCTGTTCTTTTGTCATTTTAGTAGCTTCTGCAGCAATTAAAAGATTTTCTTCAACACTTAAATCTTTGAAAATACTAGATTCTTGTGGTAAATATCCAATTCCCATTTTTGCTCTTTTACTAAGTGGCAAATTTGTAAGATCTACTCCATCTAAAAAGACTTTTCCATCAGTTGCATCGGTAAGTCCACAAATCATATAAAAAGATGTTGTTTTTCCAGCACCATTTGGTCCCAAAAGCCCAACAATTTCTCCACTTTTTACTTCTAAGGAGATATCATGAACAATTCTTGTTTTTTTAATAACTTTTTCTAATTTTTTTGCTTCTAATTTATGCATATTTTTCTCCATTTCAATCATGAGCTATAAACTTGACTTCTATTTCATATGGACGATTCCCCTCATGTGGACCAAAACCTATTCTTTTTAACTGTTTTAGATAATTAAAAAGCTCTCTATTAAATTCCATATTTTGAGAAAGTTTTTTGACTTTATACTCAAAATTTCCTGATGGATAGATTTTCAAAATTACATCAATTTCTTCTCCAGCAAAGTTTGCTTGTGCTGGCCAATTCATCAAAGCTTTTTGAACTTTTGCCAAATATTTTTGATTTATTCCTTTTGCATTTGAAGCTTTTTTAATTGAATCATTTTTAGAATTCTTTTTATTATTTAAAGATCCAAAGAGTTTTTTTGTATCTACTTTCTTTGATGGTTTTTTAGAGTTTTGATTATTATTTTTATTTTGGAAAGAATCATTTTTGTTTTTATTTTTAGGCTTTGTTTTAGAACTTTTTTCTCTCTTTTTTTTGAGCTTTTCAAACTTTTTTTTGATATCAATTTTTTCAGAGGGCTTTTTAATCTTTGGAGGTTTTAAAGTTTTTGGTTTTAAAGTTTTCTTTTTTTGATGTTCTGGTTGTTTTTTATGTTTTGGTTTATGGACTATCTTTTTTGTTGGCTTTTTTTTCATATGTTTTTGTTTAAGTTTTTTTATTTTAGGAGGAGTTTTTATAGAACTTTGTGCTAGATGAGGTCTTGAAAGAGTTTTTCTTGGAGAAGATGAAGCAAGTCTAACTTCTATTGCAGTTCCATTTTTTTCCACAAAATTTACAGGCTTTTTTTTCTCATTAGAGTGATATCCAAAATAGTAAAAAAAACCAAATAAGCTTAAAAGATAAACTCCTACTGAAGAGATTGTAGCAATTAGCTTATATTTATTCATTATTCAGTTAAAAGAGAAACCCTCTCAAATCCAGCATCTTTAATACTTTTTAAAAGAAACATTACATATTTGTATCTTACTCTCTCATCAGCCCTAATATAAATATCAATATCCTTTGGTAATTTATAACTTTTTAAAATAAAAGTATCTGGAAACTCTTTTAGATTAAATTTCTCTTTTCCTACATAGATATTTAAATCTTTATCCATCCTTACAGTCAAGCTTCTAGAACGTTTTATTGGAGTTGTTTTTGTTCCTTGAGGAAGAATAATTTTCTCTTGATAAGTAATTGTTGGAGCAGTAATCATTAAAATTGCCATCAAGACCAGCATTACATCCACAAAGGGAGTAATATTTAAATCTGGATTCTCATCCCAGCTAAACACAATTAAGCCTTTTTGCTATTATCATTTAACATTATCAAAATATCAGCTTCAGACTCCAAAATAGAATTTAATTCATAAGCCATTCTTTTTAAAATTAGATGAGCTGAATATGCAAAAATTGCTACAAAAATTCCAACAGCAGTAGCAACCAAAGCTTCACTAATTGCAGGAGCTACAACCCCTAAAGATACACTTTTTTGGTTGCTAAGTCTAGCAAAAGATTCCAATATCCCAACTACTGTTCCAAAAAGCCCCACAAAAGGTGCAGTAGATGCAAAAATTGATAGAGTGGTCAAACCTTTTGTTGAGCTTCTTATAGTATCTGTAATTGCTGCTTTTAAAAGTTCTGGACTAAGAGAATTTAATCTTCTTAAATAACCACTTAAAATAGAATTTTTAGAAACACTCTTTGCCCTTTTTGTATATAAGTTTCTTAAAGAGTCATTTTCTATCTGAATTCTTGATTTCAAAATCATATATCGATATACAAATATCCAAACTGTTGCTATAAAATATCCAGACAGAGTAAGTAGCACCATCCAAGTAATGGCACTACTTTGAGAGAGATAATCGCTAATCACGCTTAGTTCTTATTTATGATTTTTTGATACTTTCTACTTTTCCAACTGCAGTTGCAATTGCAACATCAGAAGTTTGAGCACTTCTTAAGAGTTTTTTAGCCTCTTCCATTCTTTCTGCAAGCTCTCCTTCTTCGTCGCTAATTAACACTGCACCATCGACTATGCAACTTACTTTATTCTCATTTACTTTTACATAGCCATTATTAATTGCTACCATAAACTCTTTATTGCTAGCAGTTTCAACTGTAATTACACCAGTATCTAGCAAAGAGACCAAAGAGGCGTGGTCTGGAAGAACTCCAAACTCTCCCTCTTTTCCTGGAAGTGTCACCATTTTTACATCCCCATCATAAATCAAACCGTCTGGGGTAACGATCTCAAGTTTCATTGTTTTCATAGAGATCCTTTAATGGCTTTTTAAGCCTTTTCTTTCATTTTTTCAGCTTTTGCTACGGCTTCTTCCATATTTCCTACCATATAAAATGCTGCCTCTGGCAAGTGATCATACTCTCCATTTAGCAAGCCTTTGAAGCCTTTGATTGTCTCTTCAAGTGTTACATATCTACCAGGACTTCCTGTAAAGACTTCAGCAACATGGAATGGCTGAGATAGGAATTTTTCAACTTTTCTTGCTCTTTCAACAATTAGTTTATCCTCTTCACTAAGCTCATCCATACCCAAAATTGCAATGATATCTTGAAGATCTTTATATTTTTGTAGAATTTGTTGGACACCTCTTGCTACTTCATAATGCTCTTGTCCAATGATTTGAGGATCAAGCATTCTAGAAGTAGAATCAAGTGGATCAACTGCTGGATAGATTCCTTTTTCTGCAATTGCACGATTAAGTACTGTTGTTGCATCAAGGTGAGCAAAAACAGATGCTGGTGCTGGGTCAGTCAAGTCATCAGCTGGAACATAAACAGCTTGAACTGATGTGATTGATCCTTTTGTAGTTGATGTAATTCTTTCTTGAAGTCTTCCCATTTCAGTAGCAAGTGTTGGCTGATAACCAACAGCTGAAGGAATTCTTCCAAGAAGTGCACTCATTTCAGCACCACTTTGAGCAAATCTAAAGATGTTATCGATAAACATCAATACATCAAGTCCCATTTCATCTCTGAAGTATTCAGCCATTGTAAGACCAGTCATTGCGATTCTGTTTCTTGCTCCTGGTGGTTCATTCATCTGACCATAACAAAGAGCAACTTTATCCAAAACGTTTGACTCTTTCATTTCATTATAAAGGTCATTTCCTTCTCTTGTTCTCTCTCCAACTCCAGCAAATACAGAGTAACCACTATGTTTCATAGCAACATTGTTGATTAACTCCATAATAATAACTGTTTTTCCAACTCCTGCTCCTCCAAAGAGTCCAACTTTTCCTCCCTTTGCATAAGGAGCAAGAAGGTCTACGACTTTAATACCAGTTTCAAAAATTTCAGCTTTTGTACTTTGATCTTCAAATGCTGGTGGCTTTCTATGAATCGACCACATAGTTTTTGCTTTTAGCTCTTCTCCACCATCAATTGTCTCTCCAATTACATTAAAGATTCTTCCAAGAACCTCTTCTCCAACTGGAACTTTAATTGGAGCACCTGTTGCTTTTACTTCTTGACCTCTTACAAGTCCCTCGGTCATATCCATAGCAATCGTTCTTACACGATTGTCCCCTAATTGAATTGCAACTTCTAATACAAGTCTTTGCTCTTTATCATCTGTTTTAATAGTAGTCTCTAGAGCTTCATTAATCTCTGGAAGATAGTCGTTAAACTCAACATCGACTACTGGACCCATTACTTGAACAATTTTTCCAGTCATTATCTCTCCTAATTTTTATTTCAATGCTTCTACACCGCTAATGATTTCTATTAGCTCTGTTGTAATTGATTCTTGTCTTGCTTTATTATAAGCAATTGTTAAAGTTCTAACCATATCTTTAGCATTATTTGTTGCCATATCCATTGCTTGCATTCTAGCTCCATGCTCTGCTGCCAATGAATCAATCAGAGCATAATACATTATATACTCAAGATATCTTTGAATTAGAGCCTCCAATAGTGTATCATCATCATCTGGCTCTAATTCTAGCTCAGATTCACTCTGGCTACTTTCTGGAAGATCTTTTGGATCAACTGGAACTAGATTATCCACTCTAATTTCTTGAGTAATCATATTTACATATCCATTGTGGACAATTACTACTTTTTCAGTATCTCCATTGATATAATCATCTATGCAAGTTTTGATAAACTTAGCTGCTTCTTGATAAGTAGGAGCAGAGCTAAGTCCTTCAATTTGATCTAACATCTCTATTTTATTAAATTTAAAATAAGCAATTCCTTTCTTACCAATTGCTCTAAGTCTTACAGTTGCACCTTTTGCTTCATATTCAGCTTTTAGAGAATTTACCTTTTTAATTGTTTGAGAGTTAAATCCCCCACAAAGTCCTTTATCAGCTGTAATGAAAACAATATCTACAACTTTTGGATTTTCAATCTTTTTAAAATAAGGATTATTACTTACATCTCCATATTTAGAGATTTGCAAAGAGATCTCTTCAATCATCTCAGAGATCTTTTTAGCATAAGTCTTAGATCTTTTGGCAAGCTCTTCGGCTCTTTTTAGTTTGGCTGAAGAGACCAACTTCATAGCATGAGTGGTCTTTTGCGTACCTTTGACACTTTTGATTTTTCTTTTTATATCCTTTAAGCTAGCCATCTTTTAACCTTTTATTTATACCGCAAATTGAGATTTGAAATCCTCAATTGCTTTTTTAAGTTCTTCTTCAGTCTCACTATCTAAATCTTTTTTCTCTCTAATTGCCTCTAGGATATTGCTATATTTTGCATCAATAAATGTATAGAACTCTTGCTCAAATCTATTAATTTCTGATACTGGAATATCATCTAAATAACCTTTAGTTCCAGCATAAATTATAATAGTTTGTTTTTCTACTGGAATTGGAGAATATGGAGGCTGCTTCAATAGTTCAGTCATTCTTGCTCCACGTTCGAGTTGATGGCGGCTATGCTCATCAAGGTCTGAAGCAAACTGAGCAAATGCTTGAAGTTCTCTATATGAAGCAAGGTCAAGTCTTAGAGTTCCAGATACTTTTTTGATCGCTTTAATCTGAGCAGCTCCTCCAACTCTTGAAACTGAAAGTCCAACATTAATAGCTGGTCTAATTCCAGAGTTAAATAGATCAGTCTCTAAGAAAATTTGTCCATCAGTAATTGAAATAACGTTTGTTGGAATATAAGCTGATACATCTCCAGCTTGAGTCTCAATCACAGGAAATGCTGTAATACTTCCAGCTCCAAGTTCATCGCTAAGTTTTGCAGCTCTTTCAAGTAATCTTGAGTGAAGATAGAAAACATCTCCTGGATATGCCTCTCTACCTGGAGGACGTCTAAGAATCAAAGACATCTCTCTGTAAGCAACCGCATGTTTACTTAAATCATCATAAAAAATTACAGCATGTCTGCCATTGTCTCTATAATATTCGGCCATTGTAACCCCAGCATAAGGAGCCAAGAATTGAAGAGCTGAAGAGTCTGAAGCACTTGCATTTACAACAATTGTGTAATCCATTGCACCATGTTCTTCAAGTTTTTTAACAAGTGATGCAACAGTTGATTGCTTCTGTCCAATTGCAACATAGATACAAATTACATCTTGATCTTTTTGATTGATGATTGTATCAATTGCAAGAGTAGTCTTACCAGTTTGTCTATCTCCAATAATCAACTCTCTTTGTCCACGTCCTACTGGAACTAGAGCATCAATTGCTTTAATACCAGTTTGGAGAGGTTCATGGACTGACTTTCTAGCCATGATTCCTGGAGCTTTTTCTTCAACAAATCTATACTCTTTTGCTTCAATTGCTCCTTTACCATCAATTGGCTCACCAAGAGGGTTTACAACTCTCCCAACAAGTCCATCTCCAACTGGTACTTGAAGCAAAGTTCCAAGTCTTTTTACGCTCATTCCTTCTCTAATTGTAGAAAATTCTCCAAGTACAACAATTCCAACGCTTGATTCTTCAAGGTTTAGGACTTGTCCTTTTACACCGTTTTCAAATTCTACCATCTCTCCGGCCATTACATTATTTAGACCGTAAACTTTAGCGATACCATCACCAATTCCAATTACTTTTCCTACTTCATTTATATCTACATTTAATTCAAATCCCTCAATTCTCTCTTTGATTATTGAGGTAATTTCATCAGCTTGCAATTTTGCTGCCACTGCATCTCCTTTCTAAAATTGTTATAAAGCTTTTTGGATATATTCTAAGAGTTCTCTTTTTAGTTTTGATCTAGAGTAGTTTAGCTCTAAACCCAACTCTTCAACTTTAACTTTTAACCCATCACTTTTATCACTAATTTGTTTTAGCTCTATTTCAGCACCGCTATATTTACTTAAGACCGATTGAAGCTTTTTCATTTCAGCTTTAGACAATTTCTTATCAGCCTCTACAACTCCTTGATATCGATTTTCTTCTTTTTTTAATTCTAATGAGAGGATATCAGAAAGTGTAGGGATTATATTTAATCTTCCCTTTTGAGCCATCAACTCTAGTAATTTGTAGAGATTCTTCCCAAGTTTTTTCTCAAAAGGTTTAATAAATAATTCAAACTTTTTATTATTAGAGATCAATGGAGACTCTACAACTTTTGCAATTTCAGCAATATTTAAACTTTTAGAAAGAGCTTTAAGAGCCTCAAGATCTTCTTTTAGATTTTTTTTCTCCTCTACCTCAAGCAAAACTTTAGCATATTTTTTTGCAATTAATTCTGCACTCATTTAAGCAACCTTCTTAGCAAGATTATCTATCACTTTAGAAGCTGTAAGTGGAATATCATCTGGTTTGATATTCTCATCCAAAAGTGAAGATATAACTTCTTTTTTCATTTTTCTTTCTTGCATAGAGATCTTTTCTTTAAAACTTCTTTGTAAAGATTCAATCTCTTTTTCACCTAAAGCTTTAAATCTCTCTTTCAAGACTTCAACCTCAAGCTCTGCATCTTTTAAAATCTCTTGAGCCTTTTTCTTACTTTCAGCTAAAGTTTGTTCAGCTTTTTTTTGAGCTTCTTTTGCCTCTTGAAGTTTCTTTTCTATCTCTTGTAAAGATTGCGCTATTTTGTCTCTTCTATTTTTGAAAAAGTTTCCTATTGGTTCTGCCAAAAGATAGTAGGCAAGTCCAGCAAAAATCAAAAAGTTAAAGACTCTGGGAATAAAATCGCTATCTCTTCCTGTAATCATTCGGTAGTGCTCACTACCTTCTCCATGACCTGCTGCACTAAGTAATGCCGGAATTGTTAGCATTACCACAGCAATTAAAGTACTTTTTTTCATAACCACTTCCTTGAATTAGATTTGAGTAAATTTAGCTTTTAAGCTCTCTTTTATTAGAGGCATTTGAGAAAGAATAGAGTTTTTAAGTTCTTCTTTTTTCTTTGCCAATTCCTCTTCAAATTTGCTATACTCATCTTCTAACTCTTTCTGTTTTTTAGCTAAAGCTTCAGCATTTTGAGCTTTAAGCTCTTCAATTGCATCTTGTCTTAGTTTTGTAGCTTTTGCTTTTGCTTCATCTAAAATCTCTTGAGCTTCATTTAGGAGTTTTTGGGCATCCCCGCCTAAATTTTGAGCTGCTTTTAGATCACTTGCGATCGCCTCATCTCTACTATCCATAAACCTTAATAATGGCTGGTAGAGTTTAATTGTAAGTTGATACAACAAAAAGAGGAATATCAACAATACAATAATCATCAATGATGGGTATAGATCTAACATCTACTCTCCTCTTAGAAGTTTATCGAATTCTAGCATCTTGCTATTTAAATGCTGGTTAATATTTGATTATTTTTTTCTTTGTGTTTTGCAAAACTATTTCAAAAATAGACACAAAGACATATTATAAATTTGATTTCTAAAAATAGATAAAAAAAAGTTATTAAGTAAGTAAGCTATTTTTTATAAAAAAATAATAGAATTTTAAAACTTACAATCTAAAAGGAGCTTTGAGATGAAAAAAGAGTACTGGAACCCTTATTTTGGGGGAGTAATTCTTGGAACAATACTTTTCTTGACATTTATAATTGCCTCTGAAGGTTTTGGAGCCAGTGGTACTTTTTCTAGAGGAGTTGCTCAAGCTTTAGTTTTGAGCGATCCTAGTTGGCTAGAGAATAGTTATATTTCAAACTATTTTAAAAAAAATCAGAGTCCACTTTTAAACTGGACAGTGTTTGAAACTGCTGGAATATTTTTGGGAGGATTTTTTAGTGCACTTTTGGCTGGAAGATTTATGCTAAAACCAGACAAAGCAAAAAATTACTCTTTAGCAAAAAGATTTTTATGGGCATTTTTGGGTGGAGCAATTATTGCATTTGCCACACGACTTACAAGAGGATGCACAAGCGGTCAAGGATTAGATGGTATGGCAACTTTTTCTGTTGGAGCTTGGATATTTATGTTTATGGCTTTTGCAGGAGCTTTGATAGTTACACCACTTTTTAAAAATCAATGGGAAAAGGAGGAAAAAGATGATGGATAATTTTATTTTGCCTCTATTTAAAAATGGATTTATTTCAAACGAAGCAAATCTATTTTTTGCAATAGTTTTAGGCTTTGCCTTTGGATTTGTGCTAGAGCGAAGTGGTTTTACAAGATCTCAATTTATTGTAGATACTTTTTATTTAAGAGATTTAGCAGTTCCAAAAATTATGGGAATTGCGGTAATTACTACAACTACTTGGTTTATAATTTTTGCATTTCTTGGAATTTTGGATTTAAAAGCTCTTTTTAGTCCCCCAACTTATGTTTGGCCTTATGTTGTTGGAGGATTGCTTTTTGGAGTTGGGATGGTAATGGCTGGATATTGTCCAGGTACTGCAGTAGCTGGAGCTGGAACTGGAAAAAGTGATGCTTGGATCTTTCTTTTTGGGATTGCTTTTGGAATGTTTCTTTATTTTTTAATCTATCCATATATTGATCAATTGGCCTCAAGTAGTAAACTTGGAGTTTTAAAGCTTCATGATCTTTTTGGAGGAAATGAGTATACATCTTATATTTTAACAGTTGTTTTGGAAATAGGGATTATTCTATTTTTAATGTTTTTACAAAAAATAGCTCAAAGAGGAGAAAAATAATGGAAAAAAAAGATTTAATAGCTCCAGTAGGAGGAGTTGTAATTTTAGCAGGAGGCTTGGCATTAGCTTTTTTTACAGCCACAAATGGAGCACTGCTTCAAGAAAACAGAGATAAAATTATCAAAAGATATATTCTTCAAGCTCAAAATCTGATTTCAAAAGGAGAATTAAAAGAAGCTAAAAAAATAGTAAAAAAAGCGCTGGTTGTAGATCCAAAAAATAAAGAAGTTTTAAATGAATTAGAAAAAATTATTTTAGCTAATTGTCAAAACAGCTCTTTGCCTCTACCATCTTCTACAAAAAAACCTCAAACAAAACCAGAAGCAGAAGAAGATGACGAAATGGGATGTATTTAAAGCTACCTTCTAAGGTAGCTATTTACTTTTTTAGCATATCTTTTTTTTAAAAGCTTTCCAGATATACTTTTTCTAAAAAATTAAAATAAATTTTAAAAAGGAAAAAACATGGACACAAGCTTTGATATGTTTATAGAAACAGAAGTTCCAGAGAATGAATTAATTATTTCTAGAACTGATTTAAAAGGAATTATTACCTATGCAAATGATGTTTTTGCAAAAATTTCAGGATATGAGCCAGATGAACTTATCGGAAAACCTCATAATATAATAAGACATCCTGATATGCCAAAATCAACTTTTAAAGAGCTTTGGGATACTATCAAAAAAGGAGAAACTTGGAGAGGATATGTTAAAAATCTAAGAAAAGATAAAGGTTATTACTGGGTTTATGCCGAAGTTTCTGGAGTCTATAAAGATGGGAAATTGGTTGAATATAAATCTATAAGAGAACCAATTTCTAGAGAAAAAAAGATTCAAATGCAAAGATTATATGATGATTTAAGAGCAAAAGAAGAAAATAGCTCAAGAGTTGTGCTTTATATTGATAATTCTAAGCTTGAAGAGCTAAAAAAGATTGAAGAAAGTTAAAAAAATAAAACATTAATTAATAAATGATATAAGAGTTTGAAACAGATACTATCTCCCCTTTCTCAAGGGAGATAAAAAATATTACTATTTTGATAAGCCTGGAAAACCTCCACTTTTCATCTGTTGCATAATTTGATTCATCTGTTTCATTCCATTTTTTCCAGAGAGTTTTTTTGCAAGTTTTGAAGCACTCTTAAACTGTTTTAAAACTCTATTAACTTGTACTTGAGAAAGTCCAGCACCCTTTGCAATTCTTTTTCTTCTTGAATTATTTAAAAGATTTGGATTTTCTCTCTCCTTTGGTGTCATAGAAGCTACCATCGCTTTTATAATTTTTACTTCTTGAGAATTTTCAAGATCAATATCATCCATTTGTTTTGCAATTTGACTCATTCCTGGAATCATTCCCATAATTGATTTCATAGAACCTAATTTTTTCATCTGTTCCATCTGTTCTAAGAAATCATTAAAGTTAAATTCTCCTTTTTTAATTTTGCGGGTCATCTTTTTAGCAGATTTTTCATCAATTACAGCAGTGGTCTTTTCAATCAAGCCCTCAATATCTCCAGACCCCATCAATCTGCTAGTAATTCTTTCTGGAATAAAAGGCTCTAAATCTGGCATCTTTTCTCCACTTCCAATAAAGCGAAGAGGAACTTCAACTTGATGAGCAATTCCAAGGGCAACTCCACCTTTGCTATCTGCATCAAATTTGCTTAAAATTACTCCAGTAATTCCAATTTTTTCTTTAAAAGTTTTTGCAGTTCTTACTGCATCCATTCCTGTCATTGCATCTGCTACATAAAAAATCTCATCTGGATTTGCTAAATCTTTTATCTCTTTTAATTCATTCATCAACTCTTCATCAATTGCAAGTCGTCCTGCAGTATCGATTAAAACTACATCATAAAGCTCATCCTTTGCCTTTTTTAATCCTTTTTTGACGACTTCATGAGGTGTAGCATTTTCATCTGCTACTAAATCTACTCCAATTTGATCTGTAATTTGCCTTAATTGTTCAACAGCTGCTAATCTTTGCAAATCAGCTGCTATAACTAAAACTTTTTTCTTTTTTATCTCTTTTAGCATGTAAGCTAATTTTCCAGTAGTGGTAGTTTTTCCACTTCCTTGAAGTCCAGTCATCAAAACTACTGTTGGAGGTTTAGAGGCAAAAACAAACCCTTGATTTCCTTTTGCAGTTAAAATTTCTATAAGCTCTTTTTGTAATGCAAGCAAAAAACTATCTCTTCCAATACCATTTTTTTTGGTCTCTTTTTCAACTTTTGAAATTAATTCTTTTACAACTTTGTGATGAACATCGGATTTTAAAAGTGATTTTTTAAGCTCTCCAAGAGCCTTTTTTAAAGCTTTTTCATCATCATGAAATCTAATTTTATTTATAGCATTTTTAAAACTATCTGTTAATGTATCAAACATCTTTCTTTTACCTCTTAAAAAGAATTTTTAAATTTTAGATATTCTACCAAAATATCTTTCTAAGTTAGAAATTTTATTTAAAGCTTAAGGAGTAATGATTACCTTTGAACCTTAAATTTCTTCTATTTTTGTTAAAATAATAAGTCAAAAAAAAATAAAGGATAAATGGTGAAAGTAGCAGTAATTCAAGGACCAAATTTAAATATGCTTGGAGTTAGAGAACAACACATTTATGGACCAATGACTCTTAAGCAAATTCACGAACAAATGGAAAGATTTGCAAAAGATAGCAACTTTGAGATTGAATTTTTTCAAAGTAACTTAGAAGGAGAAATTGTAGATAGAATTCAAGAGTGCATGGGAACAGTTGATGGAATCATCATAAATCCAGCAGCTTATAGCCACACTTCAATAGCAATTAGAGATGCAATTAGCGCTGTTGGAATTCCTGTAATTGAAGTTCATATTAGCAATATTCATGCAAGAGAAGAGTTTAGGAGAAAAACTCTTACCGGAGAAGTTTGCACAGGAGTAATTACTGGGTTTGGACCTTTTGGATACCATCTAGCTCTAATTGGAATTACACAAATTATTGGTGAAATTCAAGCTGCAAGAGAAGCACAAAATCAACAAAGAGGTTAAAATTGAATTATATTCACAAAAATGAAAATGCAATTTATTATGAGTGTGGATATAGTTGTGATAATGCTATTTTTTTAAAACTCTCCTCAGAGGCATTCTTTTTGACAGATCCACGCTATGAAATTGAAGCTAAAAATGAAGTTTTAAATGCCAAAGTAGTAATTGATAGTAATATTTTAAAAAAAGCAAAGAAAATTTTAAAAAAAAGTGGTATAAAAAAATGTTCTTATGATCCTAAAGAGTGGGACTGTTTTAGTTTTGAGCATTTTAAAGATCTTGGGATAAAATGGGAAGCAAAAATTTCCCTATCTCATAAAAAAAGAATTATTAAAACTCCTGAAGAAATTACTCTTTTGGAAAAAGCAGTAGAAGCCGGAAAAGAAGGATTTAAAAGAACTAAAGAGCTCTTTTTAGAAACTTTTGAAGAGGCTGATGAATTTAAATTGACTCAACTTGCAAAAGATGCAATGAGCAATTATGGAAAACTTGAACTTAGCTTTGACCCAATCGTAGCAATTAATGAGAATGCTTCAAAACCTCATGCAAAACCTACTTCAAAAATTTTAAAAACAAAAGATTTGCTCTTAATGGATGCTGGAGTAAAATATAAAAGGTACTGTTCTGATCGTACAAGAACAGTAAAATTTGATTATGAGTTTGAGTGGGATAAAGTACAAAAATTCAAATCAAAAACTATTCAAAAAGCTTATGATACAGTTTTAAAAGCTCATGATAAAGCAATTAAAAAAGCAAGAGCTGGAATGAGAGCTAAAGATATTGATAAAATTGCAAGAGAAATTATTCACAAAGCTGGATTTGGAAAATATTTTGTTCACTCAACAGGACATGGAGTTGGACTTGATATTCACGAATTACCTTTAATTTCTCCAAAGTCAAAAACTGTAATTGAAGATGGAATGGTTTTTACTATTGAACCAGGAATTTATATCGAAGGAGAATTTGGAGTCAGAATTGAAGATATGGTGGTAATAGAAGATGGAAAAGCCAGAGTCTTATAATGCCAAAATTGACTAAAAATTTAACAAACGATCTCAAAATAATAAAAACTCCTCTATTTCCAAAAAATTATAAAAACTCCTTAAAAGGGCATTTTGCTCTGCTTGGAGTTGGAGGAAATATTGGAGATGTGCTTAGACGTTTTGAAAAATTAAGTTTTAAATTAAATAGTTATAAAGATATAAAGGTATTGGCTTCTTCTTTTATTTTACAAAATCCTCCTTTTGGATATGAAGCTCAGCCAGATTTTTTTAATACTCTTTTTTTAATTTCTACTTCTCTTACTCCAAAAGAACTTCTAAAAAGAGTTTTGATGATAGAAAAAAGATTTAAAAGAAAGAGAAGCTTTAAAAACGCTCCACGAACTTTAGATATTGATATAATTTTTTTTGATAAGATGAACTTTGATTCAAAAAAACTTTGGCTACCTCATCCTCATTGGAAAGAGAGAGAATCTATTACTTTACCTCTTGTAGAACTTTTAAATAGAAAAAAATCAAAAAAAATCTCAAAAATTTTACAAAAGCTCTTGACAAACAAAAAAAATCAAGATATAATCCCACCACAAATTAAGCGATAGCTTCTGATTGGGGTGTCGCCAAGTGGTAAGGCAGCAGGTTTTGGTCCTGCCATTCGGGGGTTCGAGTCCCTCCACCCCATCCATCTTATTCTATCGCGGGATAGAGCAGTCTGGTAGCTCGTCGGGCTCATAACCCGAAGGTCGGGGGTTCAAATCCCTCTCCCGCAACCAATCAAAACAGCGACTAAATTAGCTTCTTTTAAAATCAAAATTAAAAAGCTGTTCTCCATATTCTACTTTTCATCTAAAATATCTATTTCTTTAGGATAAGTTTTGTTAAGATAAGCTATTGAAATTAAAAATATTTAAGGAGATTTTATGCACTCTTTTACTGCTGATATTTGTGATAAATATCAAGATAAAGTAGGAGTTTTAGGACCAGAGTATAAAAATTTTGGAGGAACTAATACTGTTTATGGAGAGATAGTTACTATAAAATTAAAAAGAGATAATCAAGGATTAATTTCTCTCTTAAAGCAAGAAGGAAAAGATAGAGTTGTAGCTGTTGATGTAGAAGGAGAATATTTTGCAGTAGTTGGAGAAAATTTAGTAAAACTTGCTTTTAGAAATGGGTGGAGAGGAATCGTAATTAATGGATATGTAAGAGATACACATATTACTCCTTTAGTTCCCGTTGGGCTTTGGGCTTTGGGAAGCTGTCCAAGAAAAAGTTTTGAGAAAAATAACTCTTTTATTGGAACTGAATTAAATTTCAATGGAGTAAAAATAAAAAGTGGAGATTATCTTTTAGCAGATCTAGATGGAATTGTAATTATTCCAAAAAAAATAGCTCCAGAAATCTTTGGATAAATCCTGGACTTTATACCAAAAAAAAGCTAAAAATTTGACAAATTTTAGCTCTTTGGATAAAATTTTAATAAAATCAAGAAAAGGAGTAACACTTTTGGATACATCTTCCCCCCGGATTAAACACAATTCTTCTTTATATCACATTTTTACAGAATATGGTGACATAATAATTGGTTTGGTTTCTACAATAGCAGCAATCTATTTGCATTCTACTCATCACCCTTATATGAGTGTAATTTTATCAGCAATTGCAATTGGCTCTTTTTCAATTACAGTAGCAGAAATTGCTGAAATTTTGGCAGATAGATTAGAAGAGCCTTATGCTAGCTTTGTTTTAACTTTTTCTGCGGTTGCTGTAGAAATTTTACTTTTGTTTATGATTGTAAGAGAAGCTATCCACTCTCCTGATGCACTAGAGACAGTAAAAGGAGGGATAATTTCAGCTGTAATTGTGGATATGAATGTTTTACTTGGACTTGCTGTTTTTATTGGAGGACTCAGCTTCAAAGAGCAAGAACATAATGAAGATACATCTAGTACTTATACTACAATTTTGTTGGTTGCTTCTTCTGCACTTTTGGTTCCTAGTATTTTAACTTATACAAATGATAGTCACACACTATTTGAAGCTTCCGTAATGATTGCCATGCTTCTTGGTGTTTTTTATATTGCAATTTTTATTTTTCAGACTAAAACTCATGCTCACTTTTTTAAAGCTACAGCAAAAAGTAGGCTTTTTAGAATTAAGAAAAAGTTTCATATTGAAGATGAAGAAGAAGATGAAGATTACTTTTTTGATAAATTAAATAATATTTCCAACTTCTTTTTTATGTTTGCTTTTATTTTGATAATTGGAATTTTAGCCGAACTTTTTGCAAACGATGGAATAGCAATTGCTAAAGAGCAAGAAATTTCTACCGGACTTGCTGGACTTATTATTGCAATAATAGCAGTAGCTCCAGAACTTTTAACTGCAATTAAAGCCGCAAAAGATGATGAAATTCAAAGAGTAATAAATATTGCAATGGGAGCTTCTACAGTTTCTATTATGTTGACAGTCCCAATTTTGATGGGATTAGCTTTTGTAAATGGAATTGAACTCACATTAGATTTTAATGCCTTCCAAGTTGGCGCTTTGATTTTGACAATAATTTTGGCTTGGAAAACAACAGATGATGGAGAGACAAATTACTTTGAAGGAATTAGTCATTTAATGTTTTTCTTAGGCTATGCAGTAATTGCAACCTTGTATAAATAATTTTCCTAAGCTTAGAGCTCTAAAACTCTAAGCTCTTTTATTATTAAACTGTCTCAAAGAGTGAATTTACACTCTCATTATTACAAACTCTTCTAATTACTTCTGCTAACATTTTTGAGGTAGACAAAACTTTTATTTTTTTGCAACTGCTCTTCATTGGAATTGTATCAGAAACTACTAGTTCATCTAATTCTCCATTTTGAATTCTTTCAATTGCTGGACCAGAAAGTACTGGATGTGTACAACATGCCATTACACTATTTGCACCTGCTTCTTTTAAAGCTTTTGCCCCCTTTACCATAGTCCCAGCAGTATCGATCATATCATCAATTAAAATTACATCTTTTTCTTTTACATCTCCAATTATATTCATAACTTCAGCTACATTTGCTTTTTCTCTTCTTTTATCAACTATTACCATATCAAGTCCAAGTCTTTCTGCAAAATATCTTGCTCTAGCAACTCCTCCGATATCTGGAGATGCAATAATTGGATTTGGTAATTTTTTGTTTCTAATATAATCCATAAATATAATTGCACCATAGAGGTTATCTACTGGAATATCAAAAAATCCTTGAATCTGAGAAGCATGAAGATCAACAGTTACTACCCTTGTAATTCCAGCAGTTTCCATCATATCAGCCACAAGTTTTGCACTAATTGGAACTCTAGGAGCTGCTTTTCTATCTTGTCTTGCATATCCATAATATGGAACAACAGCAGTAATTGATTTAGCTGAAGATCTCTTTAGTGCATCAGTCATAATCAAAAGTTCCATCAAATTTGCATTAGCAGGAGCACAAGTTGGCTGAATTATAAAAACATCTTTTCCTCTTACACTCTCAGCAATTTGAACATTAATCTCCCCATCACTAAATCTATTGATAGTCGCTTTTGTCAGACTCATTTCAAGATGTTTTGCAATCTCTTCAGCAAGTTTTGGATTTGCAGTTCCAGAAAAGAGCATATAATTACCCATTTAATTACCTTTTAGAAGTTATAAGTTTTTACAATCTAATTGTAACACAAAGCTTTTATACAAAGTTTTATAATCTAAATCAAAATAAGAAATATTGGCAGATTTATCCCTGGAGATAAAATATTTTTAGTATAATCTATTATGGCATATATAAAACTTGATAAATCAAATCTAATTTTAAATTTAAATATTTTGGCAAGGAAGGCTGGCTCTAAAGAAAAAATAGCAGTAGTTTTAAAAGATAATGCTTATGGGCATGGAATTTTAGAAATAGCTAAAATTGCTTCAGAGTTTGGAATCAAAGAGGCAGTAGTTGCTTCTTTTTCAGAAGCTCTAAAGATAAAAAGTTACTTCAAAAATATTTTAATTTTAGGAGGAGAAGTAGTTAAAGATTCTAAGTTTTCTTTTGCTATTAACGATTTTGAAAGTATTAAAAGATTACCTAAAAATCTGAAGCTAGAATTAAAAGTTGATACTGGAATGCATAGAAATGGAATCTCTTTTGATCAATTAAAAGATGCTTTAAAACTAATCAAACAAAAAGAGTTAAATCTCATAGGAATAATGACTCACTATCGCTGTGCTGATGAGTTAAGTAGCGAATATTTTTGGCAGAAAAAAAGATTTGAAGAGGTAAAAAAAATCGCTTTTGAAATGGGCTTTTTTAATCTTAGATTCCATTCTCATAACTCTGCTGCACTTTTGAGATCTTCTAAATTTAATGAAGATATTGCAAGAGTTGGAATTGCTATTTATGGATATAATCCTCTTCCTAAATGTTTTGGAGATTTTAATCTAAAACCTGTCTTGTCTTTGTGGGCTAAAAGAGTCTCTAGCAAAATTTTAAGGGCAGGAGAAAGAGTTGGATATGGAGGAGATTTTATAGTAAAACAAGAAGGAATTTATTCCACATATGATCTTGGATATGGAGATGGTTGGCCAAGGGGAGATAGTAAAAAAGCCTATATTCTTCCAGATGGGAAAAAGATTGTTGGAAGAGTTTCAATGGATTTTATAACTTTAGAAACAGATGAAGAAGAAGTTTGCATTATGGATAATGCAGAAGTAGCTTCAAAGCAATTTGATACAATAAGTTATGAGATGACTACACAGCTTAGTCCCTCTATAAAAAGGATAGTGGTATGACAAGAGAGTTTGGAGATGGAGTAGGAAAAAAAAGTTTAAATATTAATGCTTTGTGTTTGGATGTAGATGCAGATGAGGTAAGTAAAAGTGCTCAACTTATAAAAAGATTTGTAGATAACTTAAATATTTTAAAAAAAGAGAAAGATCTTTTAGACTACTTACAAGATGAAACTCTTTCAAAAGAGTTCAATATGGTTGTAATTTTGCAAGATGAAAATAAAAGTCAAGCACGCTATCTATCTTTAATTAAAAAGATTTCAGATATTAAAAAAGAGTATGAGATTGTTTTTGTCTATAAAGAGATAAATGATTGGATTAAAAACCTTCCATTTATTATAAATAATGTAAATTTAGTTCCAGGTTTTCCAAAAGAATCGATTGCTCTTCTTTTTCCTTCAATAATTACAAAGATAAAATATAAAAATGGATTTTATAAACTCTTAGGTCAAGTCAAAGAGTTAAAGGATAAATTAGTAAGCATAGGAAACACTTATAACCAAGAGAAAAAAGAGCTTGAAATGACACTTCAGATGAAAGATTCTTGGTTTGCTTCTATGGTTCATGAATTAAGAACTCCTGTAAATGGAGTTTTGGGAATTGCTCATCTTTTAGAAAAGACAAAATTAGATGATAAACAGAAAAATTATCTAAAAAAAATTAAAAATTCTGGAGAACTTTTACTAGGACTTGTAAATGATCTTTTAGACTTTTCTAAGCTTGAGAGTGGAAAGCTAGAACTTGAATATATTGAGTTTGATATAAATGAAGTTTTAGAAAAAGTTGCAACAGTAGTTGGAGTAAAAGCTGAAGAAAAAGGCTTAGAGCTTATTTTTGATATTGCAAAAGAAGTTCCAGCAAAAGTAAAAGGAGATCCTCTTAGACTCTCCCAAGTTTTAATAAATTTAATTAATAATGCTATTAAATTTACCCAGGAAGGAGAAGTAATTTTAAAAATTACAATGACAAAAGAGGATGAAGAGAATAAAAAAGGAGTTTTGCTTTTTGAAGTAATTGATACTGGAATTGGAATGACAAAAGAGCAGATTTCTAAACTCTTCAAAAAATTTAGCCAAACAGATGCTTCAATTACCAGAAAATATGGTGGAAGCGGTCTTGGGCTAATGATTTCAAAACAACTTGTAGAATTAATGGGAGGAGAAATAGGAGTTGAAAGCCAAAGAGGTGTTGGAAGTAGATTTTACTTTACAATGCCAACTGAAAGGGTTGATAGAAGAAGTTATCGTTTGCCTTCTAAAGAATTAATGAGTAAAGATGTTTTGATTGTAGATGCAAATATCTATTCTGCAGAAGCTCTTGAGAAGATGCTAAAATATTTTCATTATAAAACTACAATTGTAACAGATGAAGAGACCCTTTATAAAACATTAAAAGAGCATGAATATGACATAATTTTCATTGATGATAGTATGGCAGAAGATGTTTATACTGAAGTGATAAAAGATTCAAAAGGAGCTATTTTAGTAAATTTATACTCTGAATATTTAGATAAATCTTACATTCAAGAGAGCAAAGAATTTAAATTTAGAGTTACAAAACCTCTTACGCAAAGAAAAATTTTTGATTTGATTGTAAAAATCTATACAACTACAAGTCAAGAAGAGAGCCAATCTACAAAAGAAGAGATTTTAAAAGATACTTCTATTTTTGAAGGTGTAAAAATTATTGTAGCTGATGATAATAGCATCAATCAAGCCGTAATTATGGGACTTTTGGAGGATACTGGAGTTGAAGTAATTTTGGCAAATAATGGTGATGAGGTCTTAGAAATTTTATCTAAAGAGAGCGATATTGATTTAATTTTGATGGATTTAAATATGCCAGAAATGGATGGAGTTGAGGCTACAAAATATATAAGAGCAAATGAAAGATATGCTCACCTTCCTGTAATTGCTTTGACAGCTGATAATTTAGATGAAGAAAAATTAAGAGATTATCAAATGCAAGATTATATTGCAAAACCAGTTGACTTTAAAAGATTTTATGAAGTTTTAATCAAGATTCTTTCAAATAAAAAGCATGAGGCAATGACAAATGAAGAGTATTATATGTCAAAATATGGTTTTAATGTCAAAGAAGGAATTAAAAGGGCAGGAGGAAATCATCATCTTTATTGTAAAATGGTAGAAAACTTTATAAAAACAGTTCAAGAAAGTATTGATGGACTTTTACATAAACTTCTTTGGGGAGAGTTTGATGATGCCTTAAGAGAAGCTGATATTATAATTGCAGCAGCTGATAACGTACAATCTTATAATATCTATGATATTGCCTTAAAATTGAGAGAAGCACTTCTAAAAAAAGATGTAGAAGAAGCAAAAGTTCACTATACAGAATTAACTGAAAAGATAAATATTATCAAAAATGAGATGGATAAAGCTCTTCTTTATGAAAAAATCAGAGACAAGAAGATGGATCGTTATCCAAGAGGAAGAGAAGATCTTTTTGAGGAGAAGATGAAAAAATTAATTACTGCAACAATTGAAAGAAGGCCATTTCACTGTGCTAAAATCTTGGAAGAGTTAAATGGATATTGGTGGGATATTGAAAGAGAAAAAATGATAGATGATCTTACACAACTCTCCAAAGAGTACAAATTTGAGGAGATGGAAGCTTATTTAAATGAGCATAGCGATTTAATTTATAAAAAAAGGGTTTAGATGAAGCTTCAACTTGATGCTCTTTATATAAAACTCTCAAAACAGATCAAAGATATCTCTGCAATCTTTAAAAAGATTCTTTGGTCAATTTATATTACAGATATTGAGAGTTTTTCTCCACCTCCTCAAAAATTAGAATACAACCTCATCATTATAGATTTTAGAGGAGAAGTAAGAGGAGTAGAGAGAGTTTTAAAGATTCTTTCTCAATTTAGGTCAATTTACTCTTTGGTTATTTTCGATAAAAATGGAAAAGATCAACTCTATAAATTTATAGAAGTAGGAGTAGATTTTTTTTTACCTTACCCAAGCAACAAAAGTGAACTTAAATTTTATATTCACAACTTTATTCAAAGAGTATCCCTTGAGAATAGATTAAAAGAGTGTCAGAATAAGCTTAATTATTGTAATGAAGAAGTATCTTCTGAAAAATTAGAAAATATCGATTGTATAGAGTTACAAAAACATCTTCAAATTGTAGAGAGCTATCTCAAAAAAACTTGTAGAGAGAGCAATTTACACCTTCAAAATATTTTAAATATGAATAGGCTTTTAATTCAATCTGATTTAAATGAAAGAGAAATTACCTTTTTAGGAAGTGCTTTACAGTCGATAAATCAACTTCAAAACAGATTTGAAGAGTTAGAGCAGTTTATAATTCCAGAAGAGAAATTTTTAAATTCAAATAAAATCCCCTTTAATATTAATGCTATTTTGGAAAATATTAGTGTAATAATGTCTAAACACTGGAAATATGATGGATTAAATCTAATTTTTGATATTTCAAATAACGTTCCAGCTAAAATTTTAGGAAATCCAATTTTGCTAAGTAAAGTCTTAGTTGCTCTTTTGGAATTGATTGTAAAAGTCAAAGAAGAAGGTGAAATTATTCTTAGTGTAGATGTTAGAAAAAGAGGAGAAAAAGAATTTTTACACTTTGATCCTGCAAAAAGCATTCAAAAAAACTCTAATGAAGAGCATAAATTAAAAAAAATAATCTTTAAACCTCAATTTCTTAGAACAAAAAGTTTAGTAGAAATGATGGGAGGAGAATTTAGAAGCAAAGATGGAGAGATTATTGGAATAGATTTTATCATTCCTCTCATTAGACTAGATCGTAGAAATTACCGCTTACCATCTAAGAAATGGATGAATAAATCTGTTTTGATTATAGAAAAAAATAGATTTGTAGCAAATGCACTTGAAGGAATGTTGAAATATTTTCATTATGAAGTTCAAAAATCAGATAATATCAAAGATGCAGAAAATAAACTCTACCATAAAACTTTTGATCTTATCTTTTTAGCAGAAGAACTCTTTGACTCTTTTGAAATTTATGGTTATCCACTAAAAAGAGATGCAAAAGTAGTTGTTATGGCTTGGCCTGGAACACAAAAGAGCAGAATTAGTGATTATTTGGCAAAAAGCGATACAGTAATAATTAAGCCTTTCACCCAGCAAAAAGTTTTTGATACAATCTTAGAACTCTATTCAAATGATATTTTAAAAGAGCAAAAAGAGACCCTTGCAATTATGCGAGAGAATTTAAGTTTCCTTTTAAAAGGCAAAAGAGCTGTTTATATTGGAGATGATGATAGTAATTGGCTTATGATAAAGAGTCTTTTAAAAGGAAGTCTTTCTGGAATGTTAAGAGCACACTCTTTAAAAGATGTGACTCCAAAAGTTGGAAATAGCGATTTGATAATTTTAGGTCCAAAAGTTTATAGCAATAGAGAGTGGAGAAGTTGGCTAGTAAAGTGTCCAAAATTGTGTAGAGAAAAAAATGTGATTGCTCTTGTAGATAATTTAGATTCAAAATTGATAAAAGCTATAAAAAGATTAGGAGTTAGTCAATATCTGCTTATTCCAATTAATCCTGATAATTTTTACAGAATTTTAATGGAAGAGTTAATGGGATAATCTTTTATATACTACACCCTTCTTCTATGCTAAAACTATTTTCATATTTACAATTTGTACAGACAAAAGTGACTACTTTTGGTCCACACCCTCCACCTCTTTTATCACTTAAAAAAATAGTTTTTTGATTACATTTAGGACAGATTCCATCTCTAATTATTTTTAGTTCTTCTCCTTTTTCTTTTAGATAATAGACATAACTAAAAACACTTCCAGCTCCAACAATCACTAAAAAAAGCAGTAAAAAAGTATCGATTTTTTCCTCCTTTTTTAGTCCCAAAAGGGACTAAAAATATTAATTTTTTTTGCTAGTAGGAACTTTTCCAGCATCTACTCTTTTAGCAAATTCTGTTATCTCTCCTCTTGCTAACTTTTTTGCTTGTCCAATCCAATCTTCTCTTTCAATTCTTCCAGAAAAATGTAAAAATTTATTTACCCAGTTAATCTCCTCTTGAGTCCAATTTGCAATTTGATCGTAATGATAAATTCCTAAAGAGTTTAATTTCTTCTCGATCTTTAATCCAATTCCTTTAATTCTTACAAGATCATCTTTTTTCCCATCTCTTGGAGCATCCAAACCTTTTGGTTCAGTATAAACTTTTTGTGTTGTTTTAGCTTCTTCTTTTGGCAAAGATGCAAGAGTCGTTGCCGGAAGAGAAGAACTATCCTCTTTTTTTTCATTTTCTGTAGTAGCTGATAAAAGTTTAGCTCCTTCTTTTAAAATAGATTCTCCGACTTTTTTGGCATTTTCTTGAAGAGTTCTATCTTCTTCTTTGTTTGAATCTCCAAGAAGACCAGCTGCTGACAAATTGGAATCACTTTCTTTTGTTTCTTCTTTGTTTTTGGACTCTTTAGAATCTTGTTTTTCTTCTTTGCTTGAGTCCCCAAGAAGACCAGCTGCTGGCAAGTTAGAATCACTTTCTTTTGTTTCTTCTTTGTTTTTGGACTCTTTAGAATCTTGTTTTTCTTCTTTGCTTGAGTCCCCAAGAAGACCAGCTGCTGGCAAGTTAGAATCACTTTCTTTTGCTTCTTCTTTGTTTTTGGACTCTTTAGAATCTTGTTTTTCTTCTTTGCTTGAGTCCCCAAGAAGACCAGCTGCTGGCAAGTTAGAATCACTTTCTTTTGCTTCTTCTTTGTTTTTGGACTCTTTAGA
>Ga0256843_1000293_pt1 | contig 43080 bp, 46 predicted proteins | sample AlvinellametaG_FD_191572 | JGI IMG/M metagenome (GOLD analysis project Ga0256843, IMG submission 191572) | Pompeii worm associated microbial communities from hydrothermal vent at the East Pacific Rise, Pacific Ocean - Alvinella | ecosystem: Host-associated > Annelida > Integument > Unclassified ...
GAAAGTATATAATATTCCTACCCTCTTGTCAAGAGGTTTTTCCTCTTTTTTAGGAAATTTTATGAAATTTTTTTAAAAATTAATATTAAACGCCGAAATTTAGGAGTTTTTCTTTGAAGAAAATTTTAGGATTACTTACATTTAGTTTGAAAAACTTCTCCGGAAGGTGAAATATTTACTCTAATACATTCGTTACAAGCTGAATCTCTGCATAAATCAATTTTGATATTAGAAGTTGCAATTTTTCTTTCAGAAGGTTTCAATGGGTATTCATTACCTGCATGATTTATATTTCCTTCACTTAAAAATAAATTTCCATAGTTATCAAAAAGTATTCTTTTTGAATTTGTAGAAGAAGTGATAGTAGTACCGTTAAATTTTATTACTTTAATTCCGTATGTTTTAGTTAAGTTTAATTTTTTTTCTGCTTTCGGTGAATTATAATTTCCGTCTAAATATTTATGTGTCAGAGGATCTTTAGCAAATTCACTCACAGGATTTCCAATATGATCAAAATATGTCGTACTTTTTGTAGAATCACTAAAAATTTCATAAAAATATTCATTATTATTGTTTATACTGAATCTAATTTGCCACCATTGCATAAACCAAAACTTACTTTGATTAGTATCAGCTGATGAATTTGATTTTGGAAAAGGTTGATATTTATCGTCTTTCATTGCAAGTGATTCGGTATAACGAATATGATTTTCAAGCTGGTCAGCAGCAACTTTAAGATTATTATCAAAAAAATTAAAATTTATCGTATAAGCAAGTATACCTATTATTATAATTACAATAATAAGTTCTATGATAGTAAAAGAAGGCCTAAGAGCCTTCATTTTAAAGCTCTTCCGCTTTATCAACTTGGTAAAGTATATCATCCCAAGGATGTCTATACATTGGCATACCAAGTCTTTTTTCATCAAGAATATGTCCGATGAATCCGATACTTCTTCCTAAGATAAAGAATGCATTAAGAGTACCAGATTCAATAAATTCTTCAATTTCTTTTTCAGAATATCCTAACGCTCTCCACATATCTACCATTAAAATTCCGATAGTACCGTCAACGTTAAGAATTAAGTTTTCTTTTTTAGAAGTTGTTTCTTTTTCAACTTCTAAAGCATAATCAAGTAACGGTGTTGCAGGGAAGAATTCAGCCGCATATTTTTTAAGACCTTCAACCCTTTTATCAGGATTTCTTACAGATTTGATTCTATGTCCGATTCCAGGAATTGGAATACCTTGTTTTTTCATATATGCTAAGAATTCTTTAGGACTCATTCCGTTATCATGTGCATATTTAAAATATTTAGCTGCACCGTCAATTGCTCCACCGAATCTTGGTCCGATTGTTAAAAGTCCAGTTACAAGAGATTCAACTACAGATTTTCCTGCTCTTGCTGTAACTTTTGCATTGTGAGCACCAGATACCGCAGGACCATGGTCAGCAACAGTTTTAATTACAGTTTCGATGAAATCAGTTGCCCATTTAGGATATCTTTTTTTGAACCATAATAATGTAATAACATCACCGATACTATATCCTGTATCAGGAGTAGCAACTTGTGAAATTGGAATACCAGCATATACTGCTTCTTCACCTCTGTCATCAGAAATAGTACATACGAAGTTTCTTGGTTTTCTAATTTTTCCTTTTGCAAGCGCTTTTGCATAGTCTTCTGGAATTGTAGGAACTTCTGGTTCTTCAATATCTTGAATTATTCCCTCACCTTTTAGTTGTTCATAAACTCCTCTAATTACATGAGGTAAGTCGTTGAAGTTATCTGGTACGTGAATTCCCGCTTCTTTCATAGCTCTATTTTTAGCTTCAGCTGTTTCTTCTTCAGCATTTGCGCTCGCACCTGCGTGTCCGAATTGTACTCCGCTTGAGAAGTGTTTAGCAATTGTACCGATACACCATCCAATTACAGGTTTTGTAATTTTACCTTCTTTGATAGCTTCGATGATTTTGTATTCTTCTCTACCACCAACTTCACCAAGTAAAATCATATATTTAACTTGAGGGTTTTTCTCCATTCTAAGCATATGATCGATAAATGTAGAACCTACGAATCTATCACCACCAATTGCAACACCTTCGGCAATACCGTCAGCATTAAGCGCAACGATGTTTGAAAGTTCGTTGAAAAGACCACCACTTCTTGTTACAAGTCCGGCACTTCCAGGTCTGTGAAGTTTTGATTTTACGATATTTTCAATCGTACCACCGATGTTTGCAACTTTAAATGCACCAGGAGTAATAGCACCAACAGTTGCAGGTCCGATAATAGTTACACCTTTTTGACGAGCTTTTTTATTCATAAGTCTTGCAAGTCTCTCAGGAATACCCTCAGCAGTAATCATAATTACTCTGAATTGGTCCATATCAAGAGCTTCGTTTGTTACGTCATAAGCCGTTCTGAATGATGCAAAGTTTAGAAGTACGTCAGCATTCGGATGATTTTTTACAGCTTCTGCTGTACTTCTATAAATAGGAATCATAACTTCGTCAGTTCCGAAAAAGAATTTTTCGAATTTATTGCTGCTTGTAGGAGCTACGATAGCAGCAATTGACGGTTTTTCTCTTTGAATTACATAATCATAGTCAAGCATTCTTTGGATTGCAGATTTATTATTATTCCAGAATATTGCTTGTGTATCCCTTGTAAATAGTGCGTTACTCATTATTTCGCTCCTTTTTTATCATCTTCAAGTGCCATTCTTACGATATCAGTAATATGTGTTTCCGGTCCGAATACTTTAATCGGTAGACCAAGTCTTTCAGCCGCTTCTTTAATATCTTTTAGACCTTTTTCATAGTTTGGTCCACCTCTTCTTACGTAAATTCTAACACCAACGTCTTTCATTTTATCAGCGTATTTTTCAAATGCTTGGATAATACCTGTAAATGTTTTAGCTACGTCAGTAAAGTTTGCAATAGCCCCACCGATAATTAAAATTTTATCTCTACCTTTAGGGTCTTTTTCTCTTGTCATTAAATCAAGTACCGTTTCAGTATAAAATCTTGTCTCATCTGTTGTAGGACCACCAGAATATTCTCCGTAGTTTGCAAGGTCTTCAACTCCACCTGCAAGGTCGGCAATAGTATCGGCATATACCACCGAAGCACCACCACCTGCAACAAGAGTCCAAATTCTACCTTTTGGATTAAGTACAGTTAATTTTAATGAAGCACCTGTTTTAGCGTCTGCTTCAGCAATTGCTTTTTCTTCAGGTGATTTTTCAGGCATACCGAATGGTGTAGGGAATTCGATATCACCCCATTTGTCTTTCATCAAAAATCCAGCAGTATCGTCAAGTCTTGCAACAAGGTCAAGAAGATATACGTTGTCACCAACGATAACTACCGGGTTAATTTCAAGATAAGCAAAGTTTAAGTCTCTAAAGAATTTATAAAAGTTAATTGCAAATTTTTTATATACTTCTTTTTTATCCGCCGGAATATCAGCAGGAATGTTTTCAGAAATAATTTTTTCAATTTCTTCGTCACTTGCGTCGATAGGAATTTTTACTTCAGTAACTTTATCCCAGTTTTCTTCAACTTCCATACCACCGTGCGCAGACATATAAAGTACGTCGTAATTTTCATCAAGAGTAGTTGCTGCGATATAATACTCTTCATCTTCAGTATGCGGTGTAAACGGTTCTACGATAAAGTGAGTAAGCTCACCTTCAGCTCCGCTTAAAAGTTTAACTTTTCCGCTTCTTTTTTCGTCAATCCATTTAGCTGCGTCTTCAAGAGTAACATCACCAGGTTTGTTTACTTTGAAAAGTACGAGGTTATTTTTACCTCTTTTACCGAAAAGCATATCCGGTTTTGCTACAAGAGGTTTTTCTTTTAACCACTCGTTTCCAGATTCGTTAGCTTTTGCTTTTAGTTCTTCTCCACTTGTTACCAAAACACTTTCAAATGGATAATTCAGACCTTCAAAATATTTATCCCAATTTTCTTTGAAAAGTCTTTTTCCGTCATATTCGCGTATAGGTTTTTGAGCCATTAATACTCCTTAGGATTTTTATTTTAGAAATTGTAACATTTTGTATAAATTATTATTCTTTTTGTTATAAAATTTTTTTATAAAGTGTTTAAATTCGAAACATTGATTTCATAAATTTTTCTTTTTTTGTGAAAAATCGAAACTTTACGTTCACGTTTCGAATATTTCAAATAAAACTCTTCGCCTTTATTTATTCCGTAAAAGCACAAACTTTTACACAAATATTTATTATTGCAAGCTATATAATTTATCTTTTTATTTTTTAAAATTTTAACAATAGGCTTGATAAAATAGAAACTGTTACTTAAATTTTTTGCGGGTGTATATCTGTTTAAAAAAATCGCAATATCAAAAAGAATTAAACTCCCGAAAAGAAAAGAGAATATTATTTTATATCCTCTCCTAAATTGCGGAAGTCTTACTCGATAGGAGTTTAAAAAAATTCTTACCATATATATGATATAAATAAGAGCGAACGGAGCATAATCGTCTATTCGAATATGTTGTCTAAAAGATAAAAGTATCGATAATAAAAAAGTGAGAGCAGAAATATAATAAATTATATCTTTTTGTAAAAAAGCACCTTTATATAAAGTATAAACATAATAAACAAATACAAAAGGAGAAAAAATCAAAAAATAGGTCCCTAAAACATCTAAAAAATAACCTCTTGGTTTACCGCCTATTTCATAATTAAAAATATTTGCATTTATTGCAAAAAGAAACAATACGAAAAATAAAAACTTCGTATCTTTTTTATAAATAGCATAAAATATTAATGCAAAATATAAATTTATAAACGCATAATCTATAAACGCATATGAAAAAAGCAACAGATAAGAAAACAATTTATTCTTTTTATATGTATAAACGAATAAAAGTGTCAAAAAAATTAAAAAAATGGATTTGTTTACGATTAAAGAAGAAATTATGAAACCCGGTATCAAAGAAAAAATAATTACATTAAACTCCAAGTCTTTTTGTTTTTTAAAATAACTCTTGGAAATTAAATAAAAAATAATTACACTTAAAATACTGAAAAAAACAGGAACTATTCTTAATGTAAGGTCATTTTTACCTAAAAAAACGAAAAAAATTTCATAAATATACTTTAAAAACCAAACTTTTTCATAAGATTGTGCCTCTACAATCGAAAAAGACAAAAAATTAACGCCGTACCACAACAAAAAAAGATAATAAAAAAAGAAAAAAAGTAGAAGTCTCATAACTCTAAAAAGTTTTTGATAATCTCTTTTCCGTATTGGCTCATAATCGATTCCGGATGAAACTGTACTCCGTAAATAGGCTTATCTTTTACACGCAACGACATTATCTCTTTGTCATCTTTCGAAAAAGAGGTAGGAATAATATTTTTAGGCAAATTTTCAGGATTAACTACCAAAGAGTGATATCTTGTTACTCTGAATTCATTTGGCAAATCTTTGTAAATATCGTCTTTTATTGTAATATGAATATCACTTGTTTTGCCGTGCATCAAATTTTTAGCTCTTATGATTTCGCCGCCGAATGCATAAGCAATTGATTGATGTCCCAAACAAACACCCAAAATCGGTTTTTGTATTTTTTTTATCACATCGACACTAACACCGGCTTCTTTAGGAGTGGAAGGTCCGGGAGAGATGATTATTTTTTCCGGATTTAATTTTTTTATCTCTTCCACACTCAATTCGTCGTTTCTGATAACCTTTAGATTAGCTCCCAAATCAAGGCAATATTGAACGATATTGTAAGTAAAACTATCGTAATTATCAATCATTAAAATCACTTACTGCCCTTTTTTTAAAAATTATATTAAAATTTCAAGAAAAAGAAAACGGAGCTGTATATGAATTCTCTAAAAGATAATTTAAAAGATAAATTAATTACACTCGAAACGACTCCTCCAAAATCACCTACACTTAACGATATGCTCGAAAAATTGGAAAAATCAAAAGCATATGAATATGTAGACGGATTTTCTACTACGGATTGTCCTTTGAGTAAATTAAAATATAATTCGATAATAGCAGCTTTCAGATTACAAGAAAAATTCAAAAAACCTGTAATTGCTACTATGACTATGAGAGATAGAAATAAAATAGCTCTTCAAAGCGACCTTTTAGGAGCAAACGATTTGGGAATAACAAATATTTTAGCACTAACCGGAGACCCGGCAAAAATGTCGGACCAACCGAATGTAAAAGGAGTCGTGGAAGGAAGCAGTTTATTGCTTCTTGAAATTATTAGAGCTTTTAATAACGGAATGGACTATGGTGGTAAAGAATTCAAAATCAAACCAAAGCCAATAACTCCTTTTGCGGTTAGTAATTCATACGCAAAAAACTTCTCTACTATCGAAAGAAAAATATTTAAAAAAGTAAAAAATTACGCCGTAGGAATCATTACACAGCCCGTCTATGACATTGAAATTGTCGATAAGATGATTGCAATTAGAAATAAAGTAAGAAAAGAATTTGAAGACGAAAGAAAAGAGTTTGAAATCATTTTCGGATTTTTCCCTATTACGAGATTAAAAACGGCTCAATTTTTACATTCTCATGTTCCTGGAATTTACGTACCGGATAAATGGATAGAAAAACTTATAAAAGCTCACAAAATAAGTGAAGAAGAGGAATATAAAGTAGGACTTGAGCTTAGCAGAAACCTTTTTCAAAAACTTTTAAAAATTCATCCTAAAATTCATATTATGACTGCAAATCGATTCGAAATCGTAAAAGAGCTTTTTTAAAAAGCTCTTGAATACGACAATAAATAAACTGCAGAACTTACATCAACGCCGTCTTCTTTAAAACTTGAATGTGTAAATCCTACACCGAAAGTATTTACTTTATTCCATGTACGTTTAATATTTATACCATAGCTGTTTTTATACTCTTCTCCAAGATTATATACAACAAAACCGCCGTTTTCCACTCTATATGCACTTTTTCCCAAATTAACATTAAATGTTGTAATCCAATTTTTCACATAATTACTAAGACTAATATCAAAATTTCTATAATTTTGTTTATTAGCTGCATTAATATTGGAAATATGAATTACATTCGCTTGTATTTTTAAATAAAAACTTCCTGATTTAGAATAATAATTCCCGAAATTTAAACCGAAATAAGGAGAAATTTGTTTAACGTTGAATCCGTCATAATATGAAGCATAAAAATCGGTACCTACATTATATTTTAAATATTTATAATATTCAATTCCGGCAATATATACATTATCAAAACTATCGGTATTGTTTTTTTGATCAATGAACATTGAATGAGCCCCCGCTTTAAATACAAAATTATCGCCTATATAAAAATTCGCTATTGCCGTAATATCATTTTGATTATAATTATTATCATTATAATTTACATTATTTAAATTAAAATTATTATTTTTAGCATATTTTTCGTTAGTTTTGTATTTTATAAAGGTATGTTCCGCATCAAGTTCAAACTTAATTTTATTAACATATTTACTTGCATATATTCCACCGACAAACCCGTAATCTTTTGCAGCTTTTTTAGAGTATTTTATATATGCGCCATAAGGCATAACGAAATTCCCAAGAGCAAATGCACTACTCGCAAGTAATGCCGCACTAATAATTAACTTTTTCATTTTTCCTCCTTCAGTTTATAACCTAAGTTTTTTACGTTTTCTATTTCAAAACCCAATTTTCTCAAATTCGAAATTATCACTTTTATAGAATTGATACTATCGATACTCTCACTCATAGCCGCTATATCTTCTTTCGAGAGATATTTATTTCTATTTTTTATCAAAATTGCAAGAATATCACTTTCCGCTTTTGTAAGTCTTAAAGGTTTAGAGTCTTGATATAACTGATTAGTGCTTAAATTAAAAATAAAGTTTTTATATTTAAAAACTCTCGACTTTAATTTTATTACTTTTTTTTCTAAATATTCAAGTCTTATTTTAAGTTTATATAGTTCATCATATGAATAACAATAATTCGCAACACTCAAAGCTTTTTTATAAATAAATTCATCACAAATTTTACAAACGAATATTATGATTATATCATCCGCTAAAAATTTTTTAATTTCAACCAAAGAAGGATAAAAATCGAAATTTAAAATAATTACGTCATATTTTTTTTCGATAATTTTCGCATAGAAATCGTCTTCATTATTTACAAACTCTTTTTCAAAATCATAAATATCCGCATAGTCGAATACTAATATCCTCATTTTTTCAAATACTCTTTCGCTACGATATTATTCGGATCTAAAATCAAAACGTCATTAAATATTTTTTTAGCCGTATCTTTTTTACCCATATACCAATAATTTTCGGCTAAAACATTCAAAAACAATACGCTTGTAGGATATAAAGTAAGCATTTTTTGAGCGAGCTCTGAAGCTACTTTATAGTTTTTTTTGCCCATAAGCGCAACTATTTCATAATAATTGCCGTAATAATTATAATAATCGGTTTTAAGTAAAGAATTTCCGACTTTAAAAGAATTATCATAATCCCCGATAGTATTATAAACTCTCATAAGACCGAGTTTCGGCTCTACCGAATAAGGCAAAATCATCGCTGCTTTTTGATAATGCTTTATTGCGTTTTGATAATTTTTGTTTAAATAAAAAAGCCACGCAAGTCTAAGATTTATCGTATATCCGTCGGGATATTTTTTATATACGGGAATCAATACTTTGATAGCGTCTTTAAAATCTCCCATTTTTTCATAATTATATGAAGAATAATATGCTTTTTTTATATCAAGTGCGAAAAGTGATAATGTCAAACTAATGATTAATAGAATCTTTTTCATTAATTCTCCTTAGTTCGAAATTTTCCCCTTTTATAAATGAAAAACCTTTTTCATAAAATGAAAAATGTATTTCACCATATTTTGAAAAAACTTTCAATTTTTCTTTTGTATATTCAACTTTTTGATTAAAAAGTTTATGATAAAAAGAACTTATAAATTGCATAATAGCAAGTTTATGTAAACGAAACCTAAATTCCAAAGGCAAAACGTCAAAATATTTTACATTTTTGTTTATTAAAGGCAATTTCGGTAACAATTTAAAAAGCTCTTTTAAATACGACTCCCCACCTTTATAATCATAAAAATAAAAAAGTCTCTCGGCAGTATAAAAATAGAGCTCGTTTTCTCCGTCTGTCAAGTAAAATTCACCTTTATCGTTCATTTTTACTTTAAAAATCACTTCTTTATTATTCGAATCCCTATATTTAAATTCATCATCCAAAATAAAATTGACTCTAAGTTTCATAGAGTTATCAAGTACCGGTGCTTCAACACTCTCATATTCTTTCGGCAATTCATAATAATACAATTTTCCGTCTTTTATAAAGTCTACAAACTTAAAAGGTAAAGTTTCACTTCCTAAAACCGCGTATTTTTGGACTTGGATATGAATATGAGGTTCGGGTGAATAGCCGCTATTTCCGCATTTTCCTATAATATCCCCTACTTTTACGTAATCTCCGACATTTACATTAATAGAATTTTGCATAAGATGAGAGATTTCCACATAATATCCGTAATCGCTTTTTATAATTATATAGTTACCCCAATTATTCACTCTATCCACATTACCTATAAAATTATCGGGCAAATCGTCTCTTTTTGCAACAACATATCCGTTAACAGGAGCTAATACAGGCTTACCGAATGCATAATAATCTTCTAAAAAAAGTCCGTCGTTTTGGTATGTTTTTCCATTCTTTTTTATTACGAAATCATAAGCGTATCTCCATTTTCCTTTGTGAGTCCATTTTCCATCAAACCCTTGATATACAAACCATTCACCCGAAAACGGAAGATAAATTTTTATCCCGTCTCCTCCGAATCTATAAATTTTGCTTAAATAATAACTAAGCGACTTTTCAGGAGTATCTTTTATATGATAATTGAAATATTTATAACCGACCCAATAAAGCAAAATCAAAAACGAAACCACAATAATATTAAATGGAAGAGTATAAACAGGAAGTGAGTAGATATTAAAAAATACCTGCATCGCATCTATAAAAACGACACTTATAATCACTCCTATTAAAGCTAATAGGTAGTTTTTCGGATGAGGAATCAAAAACACTCCCCCAAGAGCCATAGCTATAAGAATAAAATTAAAGTTATAAATAGAGCTTACCGCTTCATAAAAAGATACGAAAACGGCATGTGTGTAAACACCGACTACAAACCCTAAAACAGCCATAAAAAACATTATTCTCGATATTGAAAAAATAATGATAGAAATTACCACTCCTGCAATTACATAAGGCAAAAACAGTATCGTTCCCATTGATTTGAAAAAAGAATCTATAAAAACATTATGAAAACTAAAATCGAAAAAAGGAGTTCGGTGAAGTAGATTTGATAACAGATTTGTGTATTTTAAACTCGCAAGATAAAAAAGCATACTTACTACCGCAAACGGAAAAGATAAAATCGGTACGTTAAACCAAGAAAAAAATTTGTTTAATGAAAACGAAAATAAAAAAGTAATAATTGAAAGTAAAATAGTTAAAATTATAGCTGCAGAGCTAATATCAAAAAAATATCCTACTCCCATACCTACAAGTAATGAGTTGTATAAATAAAATCCGTATTTTAAATATTCATCTCTTATTCCTATTATTTCCGCAAAAGCAATAGTCGAAACGATTGAAATAATCGCATAAAATCCGACACTCGGTAATAAAAAAGATAAAATAAAAAGAAAAACCCCAACCCACCAATAATTTAAAAAAATTATAGCTGAGTAAGGTTTAAAAAAGAGTTTTATCTTCTCCATTTTACTTCAAATACTCCGGAATAATCTCTTTTTCAACTACATAATCCAAGTCATCAGCTTCTCTTATAAGATGAGGCGTTCCGTTCGTATCTATCAATACTGCTCTTGGTCTGTATCTGATAAACTGCATAGATTGCGTAATATTATAAGCCCCAACAGGCCAAATAGTAAGAACACTTCCTCTATCAAGAGGAGGTAAAGTGATATTTTCCGCTATAACGTCAATATTCATACAAAGCGGTCCGTTTATTTGGCTCGGTTCGTTAAGACCTTCGTATCTTTTATCAAGGAAAATATTAAAGTTATACCAAAACGCAGTATATAATAGATTCACACCCGCATCAACGATATAACTTTTCTTTCCGTCAGGCAATCTTTTACTCGCAAATACTGTCGTCAATAAATATCCCGCTTCATCAATAAGAGCTCTTCCTGTTTCAAGATATAGTTTCGGAAGTTTTCCTTCGTTGTATTCGTAAATCGCGCTTGTAATAGCTTCCGCATACTCTTCGGCACTCGGCACTACCACTTCCGGAGGCTGATAAACACCTTTTAATCTGTTTTTACTTGCAAAACCACCGCCTATGTCGATGTATTCTATTTCGTATCCGAAATCTTTTTCGACTCTGTTTTTGAGCTGAATTAATTTTTTCGTTTCGTTTTTATACGCTTCGGCACTCAACATAAATGTCCCGATATGAGAGTGAAGACCTGTTAAAATTAATTTTTTACCCTCATAAATTCTTTTTACGGCGTCATAAGCCTCTCCGTTATCGATATTAAAGCCGAATCTACTCCAAGCAGGATAAACTCCCGTATCCATATTACATCTGATAGCTACTGGAATTTCCATTCCGAGCTCATCCGCTATCTCTTCAAGATCGTTAATCTCATACCAATGGTCGATATGTATTTTTGCTCCCTCTTTTACGGCAATTCTTAGTGCATCTTTAGGTTTATACGGTCCGTTGAAAATAATATCTTTTCCAGCAATACCAAAACGTCTTGCTTTTTGATATTCAAATTCGCTAACCACCTCGGCTTTACTTCCCAATTTATGATAAACCTTACAAATAGCGTCAAGATAGTTGGTTTTATAACTCCACCAAAATTCAACATCAGGATATCTGCTTGTAAATTCTTCTTTAAATTCTTTATATTTCTCTTCAATCACTCTTTGTGAAAAAACAAAAAGAGGAGAGCCGAATTTTTCAGTCAATTCGTGAACGTCAACTCCGTCTATTTCGCTTTTTATTCTTTGAGTTTTAAGAGGACTTCCGTATTTACTCGCAAGTGCGAAATCCACTCTGTTTATTGTTGGTTTTTCATATTTCATATTTCAGCTCCTTATAGCTCTTTTGTTGATAATAATTTTGAAAAATCACTAAAATCTCTCACAGTCTCTTCTACATATCTTACATACATTTTCTCAACCGGATACTCAAGATTCGGCGTTACTTTTTCGCCTTTTATAATATCCACCATCATTTTAGGAAGATTAATTCCAAGCATTGTCGCAAAATATACCCAAGCCGGAAATCTCGGATTAATTTCTATCAAATATACGTCGTTTCCGTTTGCTATAGCTTCAAGCTCGAAAGCTCCTCTCCACCCGGTGACTTCGACGAATTTTTTCGCCATTTCCAAAAGTTTTTCGTTTTTAATACTAACGGCACTCCAAACTTTTCCAAGGTCCGTGGTCGTTAGTTTTTTAATACCCACACCACCTAAAAGCTCTGCGTTTGCAAGTCCTACGTAGTTTATCTCTATACCGCTGACAACTTCTTGAACCAGAAGCGGAAAGCCCCATTCGTTTGAAATTTTGTAATAATATTCAATCGCTTCGTCAAGATTATAAGCGATATAAGCTTTATAATAATTTCCTTTTACCATTACAGGAAAACCAATCTCTTTTGTCGCTTTTATCAAATCGTCAAGTGAAATTATTTCGATTGTTTTCGGGTGTTTTACACCGAGCTTTTCACTAAATTCGGGAAGTCTTTTTTTCTCCCTCATCTCAAAATTCTCAAGAGTCGGTAAAAAGGTCTTTATCCCCATTTTTTCAAGTTCGTTTTGATACTTAATATACATCGGAAGTTCGGCATCAAGATTCGGTATTAAAATATCAAGTCCGCTTTTTTCTTTTATTTGGTTAAGTCTTTGTTTCGTATCTTCCCAGCCGACACTCGGAAACGGCATTAAATAGACTTTTTCAAAAAGTCCTTGGTAAATACCCGGTTCGTTCGGATCGTAACTCAAACCGATTAAATCATACTCGCTTAAACTTTTGGCAACAGGTACTCCAGGAGCGGGGTTGTCCGTGTTATTAAGACCGCTAAGTGCTATTTTCATTGAATAAGTCCGTAAACTTTCAATTTAATAAAAAAATCCTCGACATCAATATAAACTTTTCTCCAATCCTCCCCGCTCTCTTCGGATAAAATCTTAACAATCTCCTCTTTTGTTTTTCCCTCTTTTATAAGCTCAACTATTCTTTTTGCCGTTGAATTCAACTGAAAGCTCGTTCCCAAAGACGGAATAAATCCCATATTATTCTCGTCGATCACCATTTCGTTAATAAGCATAAACGCTCCTTTGTTTTATTTAAGGATATTATAAGAAAAAAAAGTAAAGAGAAGGTAAACGGCTTAGGCTTTTTGAACTTTTTGCCAGAAGAAAATTACCGCCCAAATCACCAAACCGATAGCGTAAGAGACATATTCGTTAGGCAAATGTAAATATTTCACCATTAAATTAGGAAGCATAAAAAGAGGAACGGCTGCTAAGAAAAGAAGTCTTTGGATGACATTGATTCTTTTTAGGAAATAGCCCTGAGTTGCGGATGAGAAACTAAACATACCAAGAAGAGCCGTTATGAAAATAATTGCGATTTTTATCGGGTCGCTTATAAAAGTAAATTCGTTGTAATCCCATTCGTTTGTAGATGCTATAAGTAAAAGTTCCGTATTAAAGAAAAACATAAAAGGTAAAATCGCCGTTCTTATGTCATACGCAAAACCTTGAAGTCCGGTTTTTATAGGGTCTGCTTTTGCAATCCCCGCAGCCGCGTATGCCGCAATACCTACAGGAGGAGTATCGTCAGCTAAAATACCGAAATAAAATACGAACAGGTGTGCAGCAATTGCAGGAATCAAAAATCCGTTATCTTGAGCGAGTTGCAACATAACGGGAGCCGTTAAAGACGCAACTACGATATAGTTTGCCGTAGTTGGAAGCCCCATACCCAAAATCAAAGAAATAAACGCAGTAAGTAAAAGAACGATTAAAATATTTCCGTTTGATAGAGTATCTATTACGTCAAGAAGCACTTGACCGATACCCGTAAGTGTAATACTTCCCACAACAATACCGGCAATAGCCGTTGCAAGTGCGATAGGCACCATATTTCTTGCTCCGTTTACCATTCCATGGAAAATATCGATAAAACCTTGGATAAAGTCTTGTTTTTGAAGTTTTCTTTTTTCGATAAACAACGCATAAAAAGGATATTGAATAATCATAATCACCATCAAAAGCCAAATTGCGCTAAAAGCCGCCATTTGAGCCGATTGTCTAAGAACGATAAGTACATACATCAAATAAACGACAGGAATCAAATAATGAAGACCGCTTATAAACGTTTTAAGTTTCGGCGGAAGATTTCTCGGGTCTTCACCTTTTAGACCCAATTTTTTAGCTTCCAAATGAACGATATATAAAAGCGCTAAGTAACTCACAACCGCTGGAATTGCAGCGGCTATAATCACATCCGTATAAGCAAGTCCCAAAAATTCCGCGATAATAAACGCTGCAGCTCCCATTACAGGCGGCATTAGCTGTCCGTTTGTAGAAGCGGCGACTTCTACGGCCGCAGCTTTTTCAGGAGGAAATCCAGCTTTTTTCATAAGAGGAATAGTAAATACACCGGTAGTAACTACATTAGCCGTAGAACTACCGCTGATAATCCCGGTAAGTCCGCTTGCAACGACACTCGCTTTTGCCGGACCTCCGCTATATTTACCCAAAAACGCATACGCAAGCTTGATAAAATATTCGCCAGCCCCGGCTCTCTCAAGTAAACTACCGAATAATACGAACAAAAATACGAATCCCGCCGATACGCCAAGAGGCACGCCGTAAATACCTTCGGTAGTCAAATACATCTGAGCTACGATTTTTTCGATACTCGCTCCCTTATGAGAAATAATCTCCGGCAAATACTGACCGAATTTATCATAAAGCAAAAAGACTATAGCTACGATACTCAAAGCCATACCGATAACTCTTCTCCCCGCTTCCAAAAGGATAATTATAAAAATAACTCCGATAACGATATCTCTTGTCAAATAATCTCCCGGTCTATTAGATAGACCGACATAATCAATAGCAATATATGCAGCACCAAGACCCCCGATTATCGCTAAAATCCAATCCCACCATTGAATGTTTTTTAGGAATTTAGGTTTTTTGGCAATAGGATAGATTAAAAATGCCAAAACCATTGCAAAAGCCAAGTGAATACTTCTGACAATAGTAGAATTTACAGGAAAATAACTGACGTAAAGTTGATATAAAGACCATGCGAAAGCTATAAGCGCAATCAACCAATAATAGACGCTTTTTGGAGGAAAGTTTCTTTGACCTTCAAGCTCGGTTAAAATCTTCTCTTCCAAATCCTTATCGACTTTGCCCTCTTTAACGGCTTCTTTTTCTACTTCGTCCACCTCTTTTTCAAGATTAGGGTCGGCATCGAAAACTTCGGATTTTGACATGGCTACTCCTTTTAAATTTGAAAAAAATAAAAAAGGCTTTTACCTTCTTTATTTTTTTCAAAAAAAGAAGGGGAAAATTATAGAAGTCCCGCTTCTTTGAATGCTTTTACTGCGCCAGGATGCATCATATTATGATCGAATCCTTTTAATAAGTCTTTTTTAGTTAAGTTTTTATATGCAGGGTGCATTTTTTTGAATTTGTCAAAGTTGTCAAGAATCGCTTTTGTTAGATAATATACGGTTTTTTCATCCATTTTGTTACTTGTAACAAGGATAGCTTTAACTCCGTATGTTTTTGTCGGATGATTTACACCTTTGTACATTCCAGCAGGAATCACTCCCCATGCATAATAAGGTTTTTCAGCTACAAGTTTTTGAGCCGCAGGTACGTTATCAAGAGAAATCAAATCGATTGCCACTGAGTTTGCCGCATCTTTGATATTTGCAGTTGGATGTCCTACCATATAGAAATATCCGTCGATTTTTTTATCTTTAAGAGCGTTCGGACATTCAGCCGCTTTTAGTTGTTCTACTTTGATATCGTTTAGATTCATTTTTTTGCAGTAATCAAATAGTGTTTTTACAGCAGCTTCGTTACCGCTTCCAGGATTCCCGATATTGATTCTATGACCTTTTAAGTCAAAAAAGTTTTTAATTCCGCTATCTTTTCTAACTACAAGAGTCAAAAGTTCCGGGTGAATTGACATAACAACTCTTAAACCTTTAAACGGTTTACCTTTAAATTTTCCTTCTCCGTTGTATGCTTGATATACTACGTCTGATTGTGCGATACCGAAATCAAGCTCACCTTTTTTAATAGCGTTGATGTTATATACGCTTCCTCCCGTACTTTCTACCGTACATTTTATTCCCGTTTGTTTTTTCATCTTGTTCATAATTCTACAAATAGCTCCGCCTGTCGGATAATAAACTCCCGTTACTCCACCCGTTCCTATCGTGATGTATTCATAAGCAAACGCACTCGTTGCTAATACTGCCGCAGATAATGCGCCTATAACCAATTTCTTCATTGGCACTCCTTTTCATTAAATTGTAATTCATTTTATTATAACAAAAACTTTACATATATTAAAGAAAAATTAAGATATAAGAAAAAATGATGAAAAAGAGGGAAAGTTATAAGTTTTATTGATGATAGTTAGGAGCTTCTTTTGTGATAGTAACGTCGTGAACGTGAGATTCTTTAAGTCCTGCACTTGTAATTTCAACAAATTCGGCAACTTCTTGGAACGTAGGAATATCTTTTGCACCGCAATACCCCATAGATGCTCTAAGTCCGCCGATTAATTGATGAATCACATCGGCAACTTTTCCTCTATAAGGTACCATTCCCTCAATTCCTTCCGGTACCAATTTATCAGCAGCGGTTCCCTCTTGGAAATATCTGTCGTTACTTCCTTTTTGCATAGCGCCGATACTTCCCATACCTCTGTAAGATTTGTATTGTCTTCCTTGATACATAATAGTTTCGCCAGGAGACTCTTCAGTACCCGCAAGTAAGCTTCCTATCATTACGCTGCTCGCACCTACAGCCAATGCTTTTGCGATATCACCGGAATATTTAATACCTCCGTCAGCAATTACAGGTACTCCGTGTTTTTTGGCTTCTGCGGCACATTCGTCAATCGCACTGATTTGAGGCACACCGACACCGGCAACGATTCTTGTCGTACATATACTTCCTGGACCGATTCCAACTTTTACAGCATCCGCTCCGGCTTTGATTAAGTCTCTCGTAGCTTCTGCGGTAGCAACGTTTCCGGCTACCACATCAACGTCAAATCTCTCTTTTATAGCTTTTACCAAATCCAAAATTCCTTGAGAATGTCCGTGAGCCGAATCGACAACGATTACGTCAACTCCGGCTCCTACAAGTGCTGCCGCTCTTTCTATTCCGTTACCGACTCCAACAGCCGCCGCAACTCTTAATCTTCCGAATTTATCTTTATTTGCATTCGGATATTCTTTTTTCTTTTGAATGTCTTTAATAGTAATAAGACCTTTTAAATACCCTTCATCATCAACAATCGGAAGTTTTTCGATTTTATGTTCGTGTAAAATATCTTCCGCTTCTTCAAGAGTAATTCCCTCTTTTGCAGTTACAAGAGGCATAGGAGTCATAAGCTCTTTAACTTTTTTAGAGTAGTTTTTTGCAAATCTAAGGTCTCTATTCGTTAAAATACCTACAAGTTTTCCGTTTTTATCAACAACAGGCACACCTGAAATTTTATATGTCGCCATAATATCAAGAGCTTTTGCAATAGTATCATCCGGAAAAACTTTTACAGGGTCGATAATAATACCGCTTTCGCTTTTTTTAACTTTTTCAACCTCTTTTGCTTGAGTAGCGATATCCATATTTTTATGAATTACCCCGATTCCTCCGAGTCTTGCAATAGCAATAGCAGCCCTTGCTTCCGTAACTGTATCCATAGCCGCCGATACGATAGGAATATTAAGTTCGACGTTTCTTGTAAATTTTGTTTTTAAATCAACTTCTTTTGGTAAAACGTTTGAATATTTAGGTACTAATAATACGTCTTCGAATGTCAGTGCTTTGTATTTAATTCTCATTTGCTTTCCTTTACGATGTTTTCTACTATTTTTGCTCCGTCAAATAGAGTTTGTTCGTCAAAATGTTTTGCGATAAGTTGCAAGCCTATTGGCATATTGTCTTTATCTTTTGCGATAGGAAGAGAAATTGCAGGTACTCCCGCTAAGTTTACGCTAATAGTATAAATATCGCTTAAGTACATTTCAAGCGGGTCTTTTTTGCTTCCGAATTCAAAAGCCGTAGTAGGAGTTACCGGTGTAAGTACCAAGTCCGCTTCGGCAAAAAGCTTATCGAATTCGTTTTTGATTAAGTGTCTTACTTTTTGAGCTTTTAAATAATATGCGTCGTAATATCCGCTTGAGAGAACGAAAGTTCCGAGCATAATTCTTCTTTTTACCTCTTCACCGAATTGCGCTCTTGTTAATTTATAAGTTTCTTTAAGGTCTTTTCCTTCGATTCTATGTCCGTATCTCATTCCGTCGAATCTCGCAAGGTTCGAGCTGGCTTCGGCTGTAGCTACGACATAATAAGTCGCAACGTCGTATTTTGAGTTCATAAGAGTTTTGTGAATTATAGTATGCCCCTCTTTTTCAAGCTGAGCTATAACGTCTAAAATAGCTTTTTTGATATCTTCGTCCGCTTCTTCTATGTAGTTGTCGATTACGGCGATTTTAAGTTTTCTATTTTCGTTAATTTCTATTTTTTTGTTTTCTACAGGAGCTGAAGTCGAATCTTTAGGGTCGTGTCCTGCGATAATATTGTATAAAATAGCCGCATCTTCTACGTTTTGGGTAATAGGTCCGATTTGGTCAAGAGAACTTGAAAACGCAACAAGTCCGAGTCTGCTAACTCTTCCGTATGTCGGTTTCATCCCCACAACACCACAAAACGCGGCAGGTTGTCTGATTGACCCACCCGTATCGCTTCCAAGAGCAGCAATAGCAAGCCCGGCTCCTACAACTGCGGCACTACCACCGCTACTACCACCCGGAACTCTGTTTGGATTATGAGGGTTTAGGGTTTTTCCGTATTGGCTGGTTTCTGTCGAACTTCCCATAGCGAATTCGTCCATATTACATCTACCGTACGGACTAAGCCCCGCGCTTAACATTTTCTCAATTACCGTCGCGTTATATGGAGCAACATATCCTTGAAGAATCTTCGAACTACAAGTAATTTCCCAATCTTTTACGTTTATATTGTCTTTGATAGCGATAGGTACGCCATCACCAGCTTCGCTTAAATCAACACCCAAAAACTGCTCGATATACCCGCCTAAATCTTTATTTTCTTTTGCTTTTTTATTAATCTCTTTTTTTATCTCTTTTAATTCTTCTTTTGGTAAATTTAATGCTTCTTTAAGAGTTATCATTCTCATCCTTTATATCTATTTTTAAACTTTTAAGCCACAAATAAATCAAATAACTACCGCCTACAAGTACGATAATTGTAAATAGGACAAACCAAAAAGGTACGGGTTTATCCATTAAGAGCCTTTTGACATCTCTCACAAAGCTCGTTTTCTTCTTTTGATAAATATCTCCAACATCTCGGACATTTGTGAAGAGGAGATTTTTTAACTTTCACTACGAATTGCTCATCTCCCACATGGAATTCATCAAGCGTTTCACCCTCTATATTGTCACAAATCATACTTACGTTAAAAAATTCAGCCATTTCATCTACCAATAGTTTATCGTAATTAGTCTCAATAGCAAGCTCAAGAGTGTCTTTTATTACTTTTTCTTTTTTGAGTTTATCTACGATTTCGTAAAATCTTCTTCTGATTTCCAAAATATCCTCATCAATAGGATTCTCAACAGCCGCAAGCGGAGTATAGATAAAATCGAAAATATCCTGCGCGTCTTCTTTAATTACTTTAGGAGCATGCTCTACCGCTTCGTCCATAGTATATGTAAGCACAGGCGCTAAAAGCGGCAGCATCTCTTTTAAAATAATCGCCATTGTACTTTGTGAATTTCTTCTTTTTGGTGAATTTAGAGGTTCACAATATAATCTGTCTTTACATACGTCAAGATAAATAGCACTAAGTTCCGTTACGATGAAGTTATTTAGAATATTAAACGCTTTTGAAAAATCATATTTTCCGAAAAGATACACAACCTCATCAAACACTTCTTTCGTTCTGCTTAAAATCCATTTGTCAATCATTGACGGATTATCAAGTTTTATCTCTTCAAGGTCGTTTACGTTAGCAAGCAAGAATCTTATTGTATTTCTTATTTTTCTATATTGTTCCGCCACTTGTTTTAGAATATTCTCACCGAGTTTGATATCTCCGCTATAATCGCTCGTAGCAACCCAAAGTCTAAGAATTTCTGTACCGAATTTTTTTGCCACTTCGCTCGGAGCTACTACGTTTCCTTTAGACTTACTCATTTTTTCACCTTTTTCATCAACGGTGAATCCGTGAGTAAGAATGGATTTATAAGGAGCTCTGTTTTCTACCGCTGTAGATACTAAAAGCGAACTTTGGAACCATCCTCTATGCTGGTCGCTTCCCTCAAGATACATACTCGCAGGATATTCACCTGCATCGTATCTACCCGATTTAAGCACAGCAAACCAAGTCGAGCCGCTATCGAACCATACATCAAGAATGTCGTTTACTTTTTCAAGATTAGGAGCGAGAGATTTTTTTGATTCTGGCAATAACTCTTCAATACTCATATCATACCAAGCATCGGCGCCTTTTACTTTAAAAATATTATAAATATGCTCGATAATCTCATCGTCTATTAAAAGCTCTCCCGTTGTTTTATCTCTAAAAAACGCAATCGGCACACCCCAATCTCTCTGACGGCTTACACACCAATCAGGTCTGTTGCTAACCATCGTAGATAGTCTGTTTTTACCGCTTGGAGGTGTGAATTCTACGTTTTGAATCTCTTTTAGGGCTTTGTTTCTTAAAGTATCGCCCTCATACTCTTTATCCATTACGATAAAAAATTGTTTGGTCGCGCGGAAAATCACAGGATTATGACATCTCCAGCAGTGCGGATAGCTGTGTGTGAATTTTGAAGCTTTGATTAAATTTTCACCTAAAATCTCCAAAATTTTTTCATTCGCTTCAAAAATATTCATACCTACGAAACTCTCAGGTAAAAGACCTTCTTTTACGATAATAGGAGAATATTTCCCTTCATCATCAACAGGTTGTAAAATCTCTTCGTATCCGTATGCTCTCCAAACTCTGTAGTCTTCTTCACCATGCCCAGGAGCCGTATGAACGCACCCCGTACCGCCGTCCATTGTTACGTGCTCTCCAAGAAGAATTACCGATAATCTGTTATTTAGAGGATTTACGGCTTTTAGTCCTTCAAGCTCTTTAGGGTCGAATTCTTTTACGATTTCGCCGTTTACCACACCCTCTTCTTTTAATCTCTCATAAAGAGGTTTTGCGACTATAAAATTATCACTCGTTAAAACATAAGGAGTTTCAGGATTCAGAGCAATTCCCATATTCGCAGGAAGCGTCCATGGCGTAGTAGTCCAGATGATAATTTTCGCACTTTTAGTCCCGAGTGCTTTGTTTGCTTCTTTGCTAAGAGGAAACGCTACGTAGATTGAATAGTCTTCTTTATCTTCATATTCAACTTCCGCTTCCGCAAGAGCGGTTTTATCGTGCATACACCAAAATACAGGCTTACTTCTCTCTATTAAAAGACCTTTTTTGGCAATTTCGGAGAGTGCTTTATAAATGTCTGCTTCAAATTCGAAATCCATAGTTTTATATGGATTTTCCCAATCACCGATAATTCCTAACGATTTAAACTCTTCTTTTTGAATTTCGATAAATTTCGCGGCGTGTTCGCGGCAAAGTTCTCTGATTTTTGTTTTCGGAAGGGTTTCTTTTTTCTCTCTACCAATCTTTTTTTCCACTTGTTGTTCTATTGGCAGTCCGTGACAATCCCAACCAGGTACGTATCTGATATCGAATCCTTGGAAATAGTAATATTTATTAATAATATCTTTTAAAACTTTATTAAGTGCGTGACCGATATGAATATGTCCGTTTGCATACGGAGGTCCGTCGTGTAGATTGAATCTGTCGTTTCCGCGTCTATTTTCTTTCATTCTTTCATAGACGTTTTGACTAAACCATTTTTGGTATCTTTTAGGCTCGTTTTGTGGAAGATTCCCGCGCATCGGAAAAGAGGTTTTAGGCAAAAGGAGAGTCTCTTTATAATCCATTCAATTGTCCTTTTTACGCAGTATTATATCAAAATTATCCGGCGTTTGTTATAACTTTTACTATGTTCGGGTCGGCTTCGTAAAAATATTCTTTGTCAGGATAATCGAACTTGCTTAAAATGTATCTTATAACGTTTATTCTCGCTCTTTTTTTATCATTCGCATCCACTTCAACCCATGGAGCATATGGCGTAGCGGATAAATCGAACATCTCTTGTTTATATTTTTGATAGTCCTCATAATGCTTATAACTCTCCCAATCAAGAGATGAAAGTTTCCAATTTTTAAGAGGGTCGTTTTCTCTTGCTTTGAGTCTTTTTTTCATCTCTTTTTTTGAAATTTGAAGCCAAAACTTAATAAAATATATCCCCTCATCCACAATCAAATCTTCAAATTTAGGCACTTGTCTTATGAATCTGAGATACTCTTCGTGAGTACAAAAATTAAAAACCCTCTCCACAGTCGCACGATTGTACCAGCTTCTATTAAAATAGACCATCTCTCCACCTGCCGGAAAATGAGGCACGTATCTTTGAAAATACCACTCAGTCTTTTCTCTGTCGCTCGGTTTTGGCAGTGCTACGCTTCTGGCTACTCGAGGATTGAGATGCTCTAAAATTCTTTTAATCGTGCCGTCTTTTCCTGCGGTATCGACTCCGTCGAAAGTTACCAACATTCTTTTTTTATTATTTACTATCCAAGCTTGAAGTTTTACAAGCTCGATTTGGAGTTTTAAGAGCTCTTTTTCATAAAATTTTCTTTTTAACTTTCCGTTGCTTTTAAAAACTTTCTCTTTTGGAAGTGTGTATTCGGGTAGTTTTGTTTTCATAGCAGCTCCTTTTGTTATAATTATTATAACACAAAGGAGAGAGCATGGAAGTAATTTTTGTCGGTAAAGAGTGGAGATTCAAAAAAGCGCTAAAAGAAGAGCTTTTCAGATATATCAGCTTTGATGCGATAAAGTATATCGATAGTTTCGATATCGATTTTAGACCAAATAACGATACGTTAATTGTCACAAACCAAAAAACTTATCCTTTGGTTACGAGAATAATCGCAAGGCTTGCAAACCAAAACATAGTGGTAAAAAACGACATTTTAGTACCGGAAAAAAGTAAATTTTCTAAAAACAGCTTTTTAGTGGAGCTCGGTGGTAAAAACGTAAACGTAATATTGTTGGAAAAAGAGGTACCGGAAATATTTATAATAACCCCGTCTTTTGAGAGAATAAACGTATTCAAAATGGACAAAGATACGGCTTTGATGTTTCTGGAGCCTATTTTAAACGCCCACAAACTCGATTATACCGTATATGAAAACGAAGGCGGATTTGTAGAAATCGTCACAGAACCTTTAAGCGACACGATAAAAAAAGAGATAATTTCGACAATTCCTTATGTTGTTTTCGGAAATCTTTTCGAACATATCGTTAAAACTCTCCCTCCTAAAAAAATCACTTTTGCCGAAAGCTGCACGGGAGGGCTTATTGCAAGTCATCTTACTAAAATAAGCGGCTCAAGCAATTGTTTTGACGGAAGCGTAGTAACATACGCAAATAGAATAAAACACGAATGGCTCGGAGTGGAAAACTCAACTCTCGAAAAATATGGAGCAGTTAGCGAACAGACGGTAAAAGAGATGCTCTTAGGAGCTATAGAAATCAGCAAAGCCGATTTTGCTATTGCCGTTAGCGGAATAGCCGGGCCTACGGGAGGCACTCCGACAAAACCGGTAGGTACGGTTTATATAGGAGTCGCGGATAGAAAAAATTTGCAAGTCGAACTATTGCACTTAAAAGGAGATAGAAATTACATTCAATACCAGGCTATGATGAATGCTATCAGACTTTTTATAAATTTCGCAGGGCTATACGAAACTAATTGATAGTTTCGTTTCTATCGTATTTTCCGTCGTTGTTATCATCTATTAATAAAGATAATTTTCTTTTATGAAAAGTAACCAATGCATTCGAATTATTAAATAAAAACCTATTTTCAAATTTTAACAGCTCTCCGCTTTTTTCAGTAAAATCTTCTTTCGTTTCAGAAATAATCGCATAAGTATTATCTTCAAATACAACCCTTCCTCCGTCATAAGCCCATTTTAAATTCATATCGTTTACATATGTTTTAACTTCGGCATTATTGAGATAATATCTGTTTTTATTTTTATAAAAAGCAATGTTTTCTTTTATATTTACAAAAGTGATATCACAGTTTTCGTTTAAATCGTTTACTAAATCAATTGTGGAATTTTTCTTGTATACTGTTTTATCAAATCTAAAATCACTTAAAAAAGTATATTTTTTCGAGAGACAAATATTACAATTTTCACAATTATTTACAATTATTTTAATTTTTCCGTTTAAAGCATGGTTTTGCAAATGACAATCGTTATAATTCAAAACGAAAAATCCCTTCTTTTTATCGACATCAACACTACCCGCCTCACATTTATATTTATTTTTATTCTTTACAGAGGAATATCTAAGAATGTCGGAATTAATGCTTTGTAGAGCGATTACTTCGGTTATATCGTTGTTTTCTAATGTCTCGGAAGCTTTTTTAACTTTTATTAAAGTAGCATCGGCTAAATTCATACTTTTATATAAATTATTAGAATTACCGCCACAACCTATCATAAACATACTTAAAAAACTAACTGCCGAAGTAATCAAACTATTCACTCTGGCTCCTTTTTTTTACAAATATTAAATAAAACAAATTATGCAAAAATGACAAAAATTTCTAAAAGTATATATTTTGATAAAATTACGAAAAAAAGGCCTTTGATGTCAGAAGCTATTGAAAGAGTAAAACAAGCGATCGAAGATATAAAACAAGGCAAAATCATAATTATGATTGATGATGAAGATAGGGAAAACGAAGGCGATTTGGTATATGCCGGAGTGTTTTCGACTCCTGAGAAGGTAAATTTTTTAGCAAGTAAAGGAAAAGGGCTTATTTGTGTGAGTATCACCAAAGATATCGCAAAAAGACTCGAACTAAACCCGATGGTTCCTCAAAATCAAGAGAGTTTTTCGACGGCTTTTACAATAAGTGTTGATGCAAAAGAGTGCAAAACGGGAATAAGTGCTTTTGAGAGGGATTTGACTATCAAAAAACTCTCATCCCCTACCTCAAAACCGGATGATTTTGTAAAACCGGGACATATTTTCCCGCTTATCGCAAAAGAAGGAGGCGTGCTTGTCAGAACCGGTCATACCGAAGGAAGCGTAGATATTTGCAAACTTGCGGGCGTATTCCCAAGCGCCGTAATATGCGAAATTATGAACGAAGACGGCACGATGGCAAGAAGAGACGATTTGAAAAAATTCGCAAAAGAGCATAATCTAAATATCGTCTATATCTCCGACATCGTAGAATATAGAATGCAATTTGAAAGCTTAGTCGAAAAAACGGCTGAAGAAGAGATAATCCTAAACGACGTCAAGTTTAAAAAAATAATTTTTAAAGACCATTTGGGGCAAACTCACTACGTAATAGCAAATAATCCCAAAGAAACTACAAACGTTAAATTTTACAAAGTCACCAAAAACGTGGATTTTTTACTAAACGATTCACTGATGAAAGAGTATCAAAAAGTGCTCGAATATATAAAATTCAATAACGGAGTTATCGTATTTATCGATTCTAACAGCAAAGACAATAAAGAATTCGGAATCGGAGCGCAGATATTAAAATCTTTAGGTATTAAAAATCTGAATTTGATATCAAAACACAAAAGCGAGTTAAACGCTCTTAAAGGTTTCGGAATCAATATCAAAGATTACGTGGAGATAAAATGAAAGCGATAGTACTACATAATATGGGAGGGGCCAGAAGCGAAAAGGAGCTTAAAGAATTTCTTTATAATATGTTTAAAGACAAAAGAATAATCAACTCTCCAATCCGCCATATCTTAGCTCCTCTTATCTCAAATATAAGATACAAAAAAGTATGGAAAAACTACGAAACGATTGGCGGCAGCAGACTTCACAAAGTTACAGAGAGCTTATGTGAAAAAATGAAAAACGAAAAATACGACGTAATTTATGCTATGAGATATACCGCTCCTTATTTAAAAGATTTTATTCATAAATACGATGAAATTATTCTTATTCCGATGTACCCTCATTACTCTTTTACGACTGTTGAAAGTGCTCTGGATGATTTGAAAAACACCAATTTCAAAGGTAAGGTTAAAATAGTAAAACCTTTTTATCAAAACGAAGAATTTAATGAAATTTTAAAAGAAAATATATTAAATTCCGTTGAAAATCCGAGTGAGTGGAATTTGATATTTTCAGCTCACGGACTACCTAAAAAAATAATAGAATCCGGAGATAGCTACGAAGAAGAAGTAGAAAAACACGTAGAAATTTTAAAAGAAAAACTGCCTCAATTCAAATCGGTCAGTTTGGCGTTTCAATCAAGATTTGGCAGAGGAGAATGGCTACAACCTTATCTTGATGAAAAATTAAAAGAATTTAAAAATGAAAAAGTGCTTATTTATCCGATATCTTTTATGATAGACAACAGCGAAACCGATTTGGAATTGAAAGTGGAATATAAACATTTGGCGGATGAAATAGGAATAAAAGAGTACAAAGTGGTCGAATGCCCTAATGATAGTGAAAAAGTGGCTCAATTTTTATTAAAACTTGCGGAGGAAGCATGAAAGCGGTAATCCAAAGAGTAAAAAAAGCAAGTGTAAGCGTTGAAAATAAACTCATCAATCAAATAAATGAAGGAATTTGCGTACTTATTGGATTTGAAAAAGAAGACAACGAAGAGAAACTTAAAAAAATGGCGAAAAAAATCGCAAATTTGAGAATTTTCGGTGATAGATTCGAAAAAAACGTTATCGATATAAATGGTGAGGTTTTATTAATACCTAATTTCACAATCCCAGCAATTACAAAAAAAGGCACAAGACCGAATTTTCAAAACTCCATGTCACCTGAGAGTGCAAAAGAATTTTATGCTAAAATGATAGAAGAACTTAACCGATATACTCCGACAAAAGAAGGGGTATTCGCAGCTCATATGGAAGTCGAAATCTTAAACGACGGACCCGTTACCTTAATCTTGGAGGTTTAAATGAAAAAATTACTTTTGACACTATTTGCTATAATCGCTTTCGCTTACGATATAAAAGAGTTCGTAACATGCAAAAAAGTGGTCGATTTAACACCTCAACAAATTACCGACACTTTTACTACAAAAGACAAAAAAGTTTATGCTTATGTATATTTTACAAATATCCGAGAAAACAGACTTATCGACTTTGTTTGGGAAAAAAACGTAAACGGTGTTTGGAAAATGTATGCGGATGTTCAATTGCCGATTTATGCCGGACAAAGATGGAGAACATACTCTACTATCAATATTCAACCTTGTTTTGTCGGAAAATGGAGAGTCAGTATCGTTGATAACGATCAAATAATCGATTCGAAAGAATTTAATATCACTGATGAAAACACAACTAAATAAACTAAAACAAGAGATTCTAAAATCAATAAATGAAAAAGCAAACGTTGAAATTGCAATAATAAAACTTTATACGATACAAAATAATGACATTGAAATTTCATATTATGAAGATTGTGAAATTAATGGGATGCTTAAAGCCTTAAAAATTATGGATGAAAAAGAGTTTTTGTCTTTTTTAGAAAATCTCTCTAAAATGAAATGTAAAATTTTCACTAAAAATTATCCGATTTGTAAAATTAAAAATGAAAAAATAGAAATTATAGACGCGGATTATCTGCCGTTTTAAAGGATAACAATGAAACTTTGCGATGAAGCCAAAAAATTAAATATTCCGGAGTGGGTAAGGCCGACTCCTTTTTTAACGGTTGACGGAATTATAAAAATCTTTAATCCCGATTTTAAAGGAATAGTACTTATAAAAAGAAAAAACCCACCACTCGGATACGCCTTGCCCGGAGGTTTTGTAGATTACGGCGAAAAAGTCGAAACAGCTCTTATTCGAGAAATGAAAGAAGAGACAAATTTGGATGTTAAGATTGAGAAAATTTTAGGTGTATATTCAGACCCCAACCGTGACCCGAGAATGCATACCGCAAGTATCGTTTTCGTTTGTCACGCTTTTGATTATCCGAAAGCCGGAGATGACGCTAAAGAAACGTTTGTCTTTAAACTCGAAGATATTCCGTGGGATGAACTCGTATTCGACCATAAAAAGATTTTAGAAGATTTCATAAAAGGATTGAATTAATTATTTTTGATAACAAAATCAATGAAATTATAAAAATAAACCATTTTACGATTAATCTATAATTCCCTTCAATAATTTTTAGAGAACTTATCTTTTTTCCTATATAAAACCCCAAAATCTCGATAGCTAAAATCATCATTGTAAGAAAAAAATAGTTTTTAGGAAATAAAACGAACTTAGCAAACAAAATCATTTGAATTGCTTTTGCTATTAAAAACGAAATATTGGAAACTACGATAATCTCTTCTTTTTGTTTTTTTGAGGACAAAAAATAGATTAATAAAATCGGAGACATCACATTGACAATTCCTGCCGAAACACCTGAAATAAACGCCACTACTTCTTTATATTTGTAAATTTCTTTTAATTCGATTTTTTTATAATCGACAAAAAGATACAACCAAATCACAAAAACCAAAAAAGATAAAAACAAATTCTGATTTATTACAAACAATAAAAACGTTCCAACAACACTACCAATTCCAATAAACAAAAAAAATAGGAGATAATTTTTGATTAAATTAAAATCTCCGACCCTAAAAGAACTTAAAAAATTAATAAAAATCGTAGGAATTATAGTAAGCAAAACAGCCTCTTTTACAGGCAAAAAAAGGGACAAAAGCGGAGTTGCGATAAGAGCAAATGCAAACCCCACAACTCCGTGAATTAAAGACGCAATAAAAAAGATAATATAAATTTCAATCATTTTTTAAAATATTATATCACAATTATCTCATTCCTCTACCAGCAAACCAATACCAATTTCTGTATTCTCTACCGATTCCTCTTTTGAACGGATAGTTTTTACACCACTCTTTACTCATCAATTCACACGCTGTTTTACCGGTTAAATTTTTCAGTGACCAATTAAAAGCATTATAATGATTATAGCTTCCCGCTCTTAAAAATTTAAAAAAAGCTACAACATCAGGAGAAGTTGTCGTTTTTAGGTATTTGTCCAAATCATCAACATCTGTTACTTCCACCATAATCCCGGCTTTTAAAGCATCTACCGGAGATTTTTTACCAAGAGCTATTAATTGATTATAAAGTTTTTGCAAATGAGGATTTGTAAATTTCCCTATTTCATCTCCTCTTACAGGAAAAGGAAGATTATAATGTTTCATAACATTCGCAACACTTGTTTCATGCACTATTTCGGCATTATATATTCGATTAAATACGCTTAAATTCGGATACATTTCCCCAAGAGTATAATATACGTCTTTTGCAAGTTTTTCTTCTTCATACATATAACTCAAAGCTTGTTTTTCATTATTCGTAATCGTAACTTTTTTACTAAATGCAAACAATGACGTAATTACAAATAACATAGAAAGTAAAATTTTTTTCATTTTTATCCTTTAATTAAAATTTTAAGTGCCGGTAAAAATACCAGCGTAAAAAACATAAGCAACATAAAACCGTAAGCGAATCTTTTATCAGCACTCATTTTCCCCTCCTTATTTAACATATGTTTATAAAATTATACAAAATCTTTTAACATATGTCAAATAAAGAAAGTTATTACTATTTTATTATTCTTTTTTTACATAAATATGATATCCGCAAAAAAAAGCGGATATCTATTTTTTACATCTCGGACTTTTTGATTCATATTCAAATCCGCTTGTTTTATCTTCTAATTTACAAACAATAAAACTATACATTCCCTGATAACCTTCAATCTCGACTATATCTCCAGCTCTAACGGCAACCTCAGGTAATATCCATGTAGGAGCTATAGCGACTCTTATAGTTTTATTTTTAGTTTCAACATCCATCATCCACCAAGTAACGCCTTTTCTAAGTCCCGGTAATTGATAAACTTTTACTACTTTTCCATAAATTTCACTAAGCGCGTTATTAAACCCGAACGCTTTTCCTTTTGAAGCCAAAATAGCATCAAAATAAGATTTTGAGATATATTTAGGCGTATAATCACTACCGTAACTTCTAAGAAGTCTCACAAATGCCCTCATATGATTTTCACTGCCGTGTCTTAGAGCCGAATATACGAATTTTATATCTTTATTATCAGTATCTCTTATAGCTCTATTCAAATCGTAAATATCCAAATCCTCAATCAACGCCCCTACTTTCAAAGCGGCAACCGGACTTTTTTCACCCATTGCAACGAGTTTATAATAGAGATTTTGTAGTTTTCTGTTTTCAAAAACTCCCACTTTATCTCCGCTTTTTTCAACAGGATCGGGAAGATTGTATTTGTTTAACAAAAGTTTTATCATATGCATATGCCAGCTTTCACTTTTTGAGATATTTTTAAATACCGGCAAATGCCATTTACTATAGAGCGTAATATAAACATCTCTTGCAAGTTTTTCTTCTTCTCTCATATGCATCAAGTCTTTTATTTCCATACGTGAAAGAGCTTGTTTGGGCATAGAAGTTACATATTTTTCAATCGGTTTTTGTTGATAGTTGCTTGCAAAAAGAGTTGTCATAGCAACTAATGATAATACGATTAACTTTTTCATTTTTCCCTCCTTAAAACTTTAACACTATTTTACAATTCGGAAATAAACGCAAAATAAACAAAATTGAATTATTATTCAGTTTTGAAGTTTATGGAGACTTTTACGAAGTTTTCCTGATTTTTTATCTCGAATTTAAATCCGTATCTTTTGCAAATCTCTTTAACGATAAAAAGCCCAAGCCCGAATCCGCCCTCACTACTATTTTCTCTAACGAATTTTTTTGTTATCTCTTTTAGATTTTTTATTTCTCCTTCGTTTAAAACACTAAAAAGACCGTTTTTCAAATTAATATAAATTTCTCCATTATTATTTGAATATTTAATGGCGTTTGATAAGATATTGTCAATTAACCTCGTTAAATCCTCTTTGTCAATTTCAATAGTCTCATTGTTAAGATTTTTTATGATTTTTATGTTTTTATTTTCTATTTGAGTTTCAAACATCACAAGCCTGTTTTGTATGAATTCGGCCAAATCCACCTTTACGATATCTCTTTTTTGCTGATGATGAAGTCGCACGAATGTAAGGTCTTTAAAAATCTTAGATAGTCTAAAAGCCGCGTTTTCGATTCTTTTTAGCTCTTTTGTAGAAGCGTTTTTCATCTTTAGAATTTCAATATTACTTAATATCACACTTATTGGAGTATTCATTTCATGAGTCGTATCTCTTATAAAGCTTTCAAGATTATTAATCACATCTTTCATCGGACGCAAGAAAATTTTTCCTAATATAAAAGCGATAATACAGACAAACAAAAAGGCAAAAACGGCAAATACCAAAAGCTCTTTTTTTATATTTTCGACCTCTTTTTTTATATTTTTTTCAAAAATAATCTCAATTTTTCCCCATCTTTTAAATAAAATTTTTTTATAGTAAAGTTTATTATCTTTTACTAAAAAAGGCTCGTTTATATTTTTATTAAAATCTCCGTACATAAATTCTCCGTTTACGAAAACGGCGTATTTGGTATCGTCAATTTTAAAAGGAACTTGTCGGTCTATTAAAAGTTTGAATTTTTTATCTTTCAAAAAATTGGTAAGCTCTTTTTGAATAGTCATAATATCGTTTTTGATAACGGAATGAAGTGCTAATTTATAATAAAACCACTCCCCTACCGCTATCAAAAACATAGTAGAAAGTATATAAACAAGCAAGAATCTCTTAAGTGATTTTTTTTCAGCCAACAAATCTATATCCTCTATCTTTTAATGTTTCGATACTATCTTTTCCTAAAATATTTCTCAAATCTTTAATAAACACTCTTAAAGAATTTTCGTTTACCTCTTCGTCATAATCATAAATTGCATTAAAAATTTCATCTTTGCTAACAACCTGATTTTTATTTTTTATAAAAAATTTCAAAAGTTTTGCGTGTTTTGGCTTAAGATGTACCTCTTTTCCGTCTTTATACAAAGTCATATTTTTCAAATCGAATTCAAAATCTCTGATTTTAACTCGTTCGCTATCCCCATAAACTCTTTTGATAATAGCATCGATTCTAAGTTTTAATTCTTTCAAAGAAAAAGGTTTTCTTATATAATCATCTCCACCGCTTAAAAAACCTTCTTCAACGTCTTTTTCACCGTCAAGAGAAGTTAGAAAAATTATAGGAACTTTGCTAAATTCTCTCACTCTTTTTGCCACTTCAAAACCGTTCATTTCAGGTAATTTTACATCCAATATTACAACATCAAAATCTTTTTCGTAAATTTTCTCAACCGCACTTTTACCGTCAAACGCACTATCACATTTAAAACCTTGAAGTTCTAAAAAATCTTTTATAGTATCATGCAAATCGTAATCGTCTTCTACGATTAAAATATTCATATTTTCCCTTTTTTACAAAGAATACCCGATAAAAATAAACAAAACTTAAACTAAAATTCTTTAATCAATTCTTTTTTTGTAAATTTAGGAGGCTTTCTTACGAAATACGTCCAAGCTTTTACGGTCTTACCTTTTATTTTAACACAAATTTTTTTGCGGTAGTAGTAATTGGGAGCTTCTTCTATTTTATCGAGAATTTTTAGGAGTTTCGGAGTGATTTTATAAACTTCGCCTTTTATTTTATATCCGCCATTTTTTTCTATCAAATACGGATACCAGCCGCTTTTACTGACTATTAAAGGATAAGGCCTACAAGTTACACCCTCACCCAAAAACTTTGCGTTTTTCAAGTAAGAGTGCAATCTTTTGCCTCTTTTTAAACTTCCGTATACGAATACGATCATTTACATTTATAAAATACGATTAGTTGTTTAGGCACAACAATCAAAGCCGCATTGTCGCTTGTAGCGTTTTTGTCAGGCATAAAAATAAGCGCACCGCTTTTTGAAACGTATTGGTTATAGTTTTTCCATTTTCCTCTGAATTTTAAAACTTCCGATTTTCCGTTCGCACTTAAATTCAAATCTTTACTATCTTGAAGTTTCGCTTTAACACTATAAATATCTCCAAGAGCTTTTTTAAGTGCTTCTTTTGTTTTATCGTTTGCAGGAATATTTCTCGTTTGATTACCTTCTTTAAAAGAAATACCTACAGTTTGACATTGATATGTTTTCCCAACTTGCATATTAAATGCAAATAATACTGCACCTGAAATAGTTGCTAATAGTAATTTTTTCATAAATCACCTTTCTTTTGAAATCGAAAAATTATATCATAAATATTGTGAAATCATTGTTAATACCTCTTTGGCACCTTTTTTAATCTCGATATCGGCTCCGTCACTTTCTCGAGGATTTATCCTTATAAGCTTTGCTTTGTACATATCTCTTATTCTCTCACTCATATGCCTAACGGTCGGTACAGCTTTTCCGGCCCCTATTTCCACAATTACGAGTTTATCGTCGATTTTGCTTAACCAACGATTAAAATTCTCAAGCTGCCTATCCACTCGTTTTTCAACAAATCTAAAATCTCCGAACATCAATATATTCGGTCTTGCGATTCTACCGCACTCTTTACAATACGGAAAATTCAACGCCTCGAATTTTTCCATATCTATTTCGATAATTTCGTTATTTTCCCATATTTCGTCACTACACGGCTCAGTACATTGTAAATAGTGAATACTTCCGTGAATTTCCACTATTTTATTTTCACTAAAGCCGGCTTTTTGAAACTGCCCGTCGACGTTTGATGTAAATACGAATTTTTCTTGAGGCATATTCAAAAGGATTTTAAACCCTTCGTGAGGAGTAGTGCTTCTGTATAAATTAAGCCTATGCCCGTAAAACGCCCAAGCAAGACGCGGATTGATATCAAACCACCTTGGATTTGCGAGAGCTTGAAAATTAAGACCCAATTTTTTAGCTATAGGATAAGCTCTCCAAAATCCCTCATCTCCTCTAAAATCGGGCAGTCCGCTATCCACTCCCATACCGGCACCTGCCGTTATGAGTAGATATTTCGCTTCTTTAATAGCTTTTGCCGCGGCTTTTATCTCATTCATCAACTTCCCTTGCATAAAATACGTGAACTATATAAACATCATCGTCAATCTCGATTTTTACATCCAAAATATCTATATATTGTGTCTCTTTTTCAAGAATTTTTTCTCTTATAAGCTCCTCGATTCCGTCGATATCGATAGTCCTAAAACTCAACATTCCCCAATTTTCGTTTTTTCTGTATTTGATTTTCATCTTATCCCCTTACCGCTTTTTTCATCCTCCGCTTATTTGTTTTTATACTACATTTCACAAACTCACAATTTCACAAACTCACCAAAATTCTTCATTATCCATTTTCCATTAAAAAACTATCCCCCCGTCTCCCAAAACGCTCTGCTTGAAACTTCCTCTTCTTGCCAATCGTTCTTTTCAGGTTTGTTTTTTACTACGTCTCTTAAAATTTCAGCAGCTTTTTTAATATCACCTTTTCTTATCGCTTCTTTAATATTATAACTTTCCGTAAAGAAAAGACAAGGAATCAAATACCCCTCCGCCGTCAAACGTATTCTATTGCAGCTTTTACAGAAATCTTCACTATGAGGCTCTATTATTCCGAATACATATCCGTCTTCAAGCTCGAAATATTTACTCGCACTGTTGTCTTTAGGTAGCTCTTTAAAATTATATTTTTTAGAAATTTCTTTTAATATCTCATCCGAAGAAACTCTTTTTATTCCGGGATACGCTCTTTCATTTTCCATAAACTCTATAAATCTAATAATCATTCCGTTTTTTTTCGCCCACTCGAGCAAATCCAAAATTTCTCCGTCGTTTATACCTTTCATCACAACGGTATTGAGTTTCACCAAAAGTCCCTCTTTTTTCGCCTCCAAAATCCCTTCAATTACTTTATTCAAGACATCTTTTTGTGCGATTTTCGCAGCGACTTCCGGTTTTAGACTATCAAGTGAGACGTTTACTCTTTTAAGCCCGGCTTTTTTGAGTCTTTTTGCATATTCTTTCAAATAATACCCGTTTGTAGTTAATGCCAAATCAAGCTCGGGCTTGTAATCATGAAGCATTTTTACAAATACGTCGATATCTTTTCTCAGAAGCGGCTCACCGCCTGTGAGGCGTATTTTTTTAACACCCTCATCTATCGCAAGACGCAAAAATTCAAACATCTCTTCATAGCTTAAAATATTTTCGTGAGGTTCCCATTCAAAAGGAGTGTTCGGCATACAATAAAGACACCTGAAATTACATCTGCTTGTTACGGATACGCGGATATAATCTATTGTTCTGTTGAAAGAATCGATAAGCATTAGAAGCCTTTTTTGAGGTATTGTAGCAAAAAAGAGGGGAAAAACTAACGATAATTTTTCAAATTATCGTTAGGATAAATTCATCTTCTAATTTCTTCATCTGTAAGGAGTCCGATACGATAAAAAAAATCGATCAAAATAACTGTAAGAATGAAAAGTGCCAAACCGGCACCAATGCTAATATTGGCGAAGATATAAACTGATACAACCCCCAGCATCATCACAAAAGCGGTAATAACCCCTTCCATCCTTTCTCCTTCTCCCTTTTCAAGTATTATTAAACAACAAAAACCTTTCACATTTCTTTCACTTTTGTTAAAATTACTAAAAAAAGGGTCAAGATAAAAAAAATAAGTATATTATTAACTATTTTAGTTTTGTTTTTTTCCGTAGTTATAATTTTTTTAGATTATTCTTATATCAATTCGCAAAAAAAGAAACTTTTTATTGAAAAAGAACTTATTTTTTATAAAATAGAATATCTAACATCTAATTTTTTACACGAAATTTTAAACGAATACAACAAAAATCTTTCTAAAATAAAAAGTGCACATCTTTATTTACTTAACAATTTAGACAAAAATATTACTCAAATACAAGAAAAATTCGGAAAAAATTTTCATATATTCATTACCGATAAAAATCTTACTATAATAAAAACAACTTTCAAATATGATAAAAATTTCTCTTTAAATTTTCTTGAAAACTTATTAAAAACTCACAAAAGCATTCATATCTCCCCTCCTATTTGCGAACCGGCTACAACAGATTTCATTTCATACAGCGATTTATATAAAAACGGTATCGTTACACAAATCGGATATGTATATAAAACTCCGAAAATAGAATATTTTAAAAACGAAATTAAAAAAATTAAAGAAAAATACCCGTTTATAAAAAATATTTCTTTATATTTCATTCATCCTAAAACTTCATATGCCCAATATTGTAACATCCTAACTCCTTTACACAAAAAACCTACAAAACGAGAAATGTTATGTCATAATAAAAAAGGAATGGAAATTTATAAAGAATTGCTCCGAAAAAACCCTTTAATTACATGCGATAAGATGTATATTTTAAGTTACAACCCATTCGAAAAAGACAGTTATATAATATTACAAATCGATATTAGTAAACATATTATGGAAGCAAATATAAAAAAAACGACTCGAATAATTATTATAGCATTCGTAATAATTGCGATTATAGCATTTAGTATTTTAATTTTAATTAACAGAATTTTAAAATCTCTAAATGAATTCAAACATTCAATCATCAACGAACAAAAATATGAAAAAAAACCTATAAAAGAGTTAAAAGATACAATAGAAGCTTACAACAACACCCTTGAAAAACTAAAAAAAGCAATAGAATCGAAAGACGATTTTATTCATTTCGCCATGCATGAACTCGCAACACCTATAAGTATTTTGACTTTATATATGGACGAATACGAAGATTTAAAACCGGCAATTAAAAAACTACTCTCTTCTTATAAAAACTTGAGCTATTGTATCCAAAAAACCTCTCATCCCAAAAGAGAGACCGATTTGACGGAATTAATTGAATATCGAATAAAATTTTTTAGAGAAATATTAAATCATGAAAACAAAAAAGTCATACTCGATCTTGAACAGTTAACTATTTGTGCAAATCCTGAAGAAATGGAAATATTAATAGACAATAATTTAAAAAATGCAATAAAATACTCAAAATCCGACATAATAAAAATTAGACTTAAAAATAAAGTTTTGGAATTCGAAAACGAAGGTTTTATTAAAGACAAAGAAAAAATTTTTGAAAAATTTTATAGAGAAGAGAATATTAAAGGAGGTTTCGGTCTTGGTCTTCATATTACAAAAGTTATTTGTGAAAACCATAATATCAAAATCAAGCTTATTCAAAAAAACGGAAAAGTAATATTTCAATACGATTTAAAGGATACTGATGAAAATTGCAGTGATTGAAGACGATAAAGAATTAAACCGATTGATTACAAAAGCATTAACAAACGAAGGGTATGAAGTAGAGTCTTTTTTTGACGGAGAAAGTGTATTGGGAGAGAAATTCGATCTATATCTTTTGGATCTTGACATACCCAAAATCAGCGGAATAGAATTGATTGACCTTCTAAATGCTCCTATAATAATTATTTCCGCAAACACAAAAGGTGAAATAATCGATTTGGCATTTAAAAAAGGAGTGGTAGATTATATTAAAAAACCTTTTATTAAAGAAGAACTTTTAAATAAACTAAAAAGATTTTTCCCAAAAGAGATAAAAATAAAAGAATATATCTTCAACCCCAAAAAAAGATTATTAATAAAAAACAACGACACGATTTTATTAACAAAAGACGAAACGAAATTTTTATCTTTATTTATTAATAAAGATTTTGCAACTCTTGATGAAATATACGCCACAATAGAAAAAAGCGACAACGCTTTATATATATTTTTATCAAGATTAAAGAAAAAAACAAAAATAGAATTTGAAAACATAAAAGGATACGGATATAAAATAAAAACTTAATCTCCGTATTTTTCCAAAAATTTCATAACTTTAGGTGCTACGACATACGCACAATAAGGCTGATTTGGATTTTTGGCGAAGTAATTTTGATGATACTCTTCCGCTTCGTAAAATTTCTCAAGAGGTTTTACTTCCGTCACTACGTTAATGCCTTTATTTTTTAGCTCTTCTATTTTTTTAAGGGCTTTTTCTTTTTGCTCATCGTTTAGATACAAAATAATCGAGCGATACTGAGTACCCACGTCGTTGCCCTGTCTGTTTAACTGAGTCGGGTCGTGGATATCAAAGAAAATATCAAGAAGTTTATCGTAAGTGATTTCGTTTTCGTCGTAATCTATCATTACCACTTCCGCATGTCCCGTAACGCCAGTGCATACCTGCTCGTAAGTCGGATTCGGTCTTCTGCCTCCGGCATACCCGACTACAACGTCTCTAACGCCTCTCACTCTTCTAAATACAGCGTCCAAACACCAAAAACACCCTCCCCCAAATACCGCTTTTGCCATTATTTATCCTTTTTAATCGTTAGAACGTTATCTTTTATTTCCCAATATTTTTTATCCAGCTCATAATAAGCCACTACTTCATCATCTTCACTCAATACTTTTCCGTAATCGTAAAATATTTTTTTTATTGTTTTTAAAGTAATATTTTTTTTTAAAATATTTGGAATATAAATTTTTTCATTTTCATAAAAATTATTCACAATAAAACAATCATAATACAAATATATATTAATGTGTTTTGTTGCTATTTTTTTACCATTATAACTATAAACATTTAGCTTTAATCCATAATACTTATCATACTCAAAACTCAAAAGAACTTCCTTATAACTAAACATATTTATAATATAATCTGTTTTAATTTTAATAGTTTTTTTGATTTTAAAGTTTTTATCAACTACACTTAAAACACCTCCACCAGCAACTATCAAATCACCTTGAAATTCAGTCATTGCCTCTATTTTATGAATTAAAAATATTTCTCCTTCTTTCTCAAAATTGTCATTATAAACTAAAAATGTATTATTATTACATCCTATTAACAATTTCTCATTATATTTTGTAAGAGTAACTATATTATGAGTTATTTTTATTTTGTTTTCTTTTTTTAAGCTTTTATTATAAATTATAATTTTTCTTAAGTTAGTAACAAATAATAACTTTTCAGAAAATTCTAACATTTCCTTTACCCTAACAAAAGGAAACTCTAATATTTTTTGTACTTTAAAGTTTTTATCAACTACACTTAAAACACCTCCACCAGCAACTATCAAATCACCTTGAAATTCAGTCATTGCCTCTATTTTATGAATTAAAGATATTTCTCCTTCTTTCTCAAAATTGTCATTATAAACTGAAAACTCATTTGTTTTAAAGTCTTTGGCATTAAAAAAAACTCTATGCATTATCATTTTATTGTTATATATATACAAATGTGAATATTCAGTGTCTGCTACTTCAATAATCATTTCTTTTTGTTTTTCAAAAGATAAATTAAAAATTTCAATATTATTATTTATAAGTTATAATTTAAATATATACAAAGCGATAAACTAATATTACTATCTATTTTCTGCTCTTTTTCTTTTTTGAAATCGCTATTATATTTTTCTAAAATACCATTACCGCCAACAATTATTTGATCATTATGTACAGCTATTGCATTCACTCTATAATCTACAATATGCTCTTTTTCTTTTTTGAAAGAATTATTTATAATAATTATTTTATTATTATTATTAATTAATATAATTTTCTCTTTATTTGCTATTGCAAAAGTAATTACAAAATCAAGCTGCAAAATAACTTTTTTTATTTTTAACAAACAAAAATCAACTTCAAAAATCAAATAATCACTATAACCGTAAAGTTTTTCATTATAAACAAAAAAACCGTTCAGGTTAATAATTGGCCTTAATGTTTCTAATAAACTTTTGTTTTTTTTAGGATTATAAACATTGCATAACCCTATTTTTTCATCAACCTTAATTCCTCGTAAGTTCAAAAATGAATAGTTAAGATTTTTGATATTTATACCTTTAACCAAATCGTTAATATCAGTTACTTTTTCTTCCTCAGGAGGATTTAATTTGTTGTTTACAATATTTAATACTTTTAAAAACTTTTTACTCATTTTCATAAACCTTTTTTAAAAAGTCAGTTTTTTGTAAGAAGTAATACAAATCTTCTTTTTTCAAATGATTCGATAACTTCTCAATCCAATAGACTAAATTTTTTGATTTATAAAACTCATCATTTAATCTTTTGATTATCTCATCAATATAACTTCTTTCAAGATAAATTCCATCTCTTAAAAACTCATCAAAAGTGGATTTGACTTTCACTTCATCATCACTAAAAAGATACTCAAAAAATCTCTCTTCATTTTCTATAATTCCATACTCTTCAATTTTTTTATTGTTTAAAGTAAAACAACATTTTTCAAAATCAGACGGTTTATCAAAGATTTTATCTATATTTAATTCATTCCTTGACTTAACAAACTCTTCCAATAATTTTTTAATTTTATTAAACTCATAATTTTCTTCTTCTTTTAAAAGTCGTATATTTTTAATTATTTCTATATTTCTTAAACTTTTAACTTTTTCATGACTTCTTATCGTTACTAGCAAATTATAAAGTCTGTTAAATTTAAAACCTTTTTGCATATATGAATACAACTTTGGAAAAAAAAGCTCTAAAAATACGATTTTTGCCAAATTTATTCTGTCATATTTATCACAAGACTCACGAATAAGTTTTTCTTTAAATTCATAAAGCTCACAAGCTCTAATGAGCTTTCTTGGAACGTTATGAATAACTCTAATAAAAAAATTTAAAAGTTCGGTATCAATAATTTCTTCATTACTATCATCTTTATAAATCACTTTTACAAAAATATTTTTATAATTTTTCAGCAAAAACTCTCTGGCGATTATATCTTCATTTTTTGGAATTTTCACGGGAAGAGTTATTATTTTTTCAAGATATTCATATCCGTTAATAGGCTTGTCTTCATATTCCTTATAATGAAGTTCCACTGCTTTATCAATAATATAATCGTCTATTCCTATAACAAAAGCACACCCGGGTACGTCAAAAAACAGTTTTATCGATTCAAGTATTTTCAAAGCATTTTCAGGAAGGCACCTGTCCAAGTCGTCGATTAAAAACAAAAATCTGACGTTATGAGTAATAATTGTAATTTTAATAGCTTCAGGAATAAAAGAATAAATTGACTTTGCAGGATTTTCGATAACTTCCTTAACATCATCAAGCTTTGTTTTTGAAAAACCTTTCAAAGCACTTTTTATTGTTTGAAATAACGATTTTTCTAAATTAAATGAGTTTATAAATTCTTCCATTCCATCCAATAAAGATATATAAATAATTTCCAAATCCTCTTTGAGAGTTTTTTTATTTAAAAGGGATACGGTATTTACCAAATTCTCAAAAAAAGGAAGGATTATATGTTCTTCTTTTTCAAACCTCCAAGCGTTGAAAAAAACGGGAATTATTTTTTCATTTTCAAAATATTTTGATTCAATATATTTTAAAGCATATGTTTTTCCACTACCCCACGAGCCGTAAAGTCCTATATTTAAAGTCTCAAGCTCCATTTCGTTTTTACAAACTGATGGGGCTTTTTTTATCTTTTCAATTTGTTCAAGAAGTTGTTTTGCTTTTTTCTTATAAATTGAGCTGCCGTTATCCGCGTAGCGTTTAATTTCTTTATATATTTCACAGTTTTCATAAAAATCATCAACTTCTCTGAAATATTTATCAATCCTGTCAGTTACAAGTCGTAAATATCTGTCGTTCATAATCCCTCCAGATTTAAATTTCTAATCCCAAACTCCCCTCTTCTGCCGACAGGATATCCGAGCGGAGAGCTAAGAAACCTAACCGTATCGTAATAAAAATCATGAGCTTGATGACAATGTCCGAATATCCAATATTTTACATTATTCGCAAACAAATCGTATCCGTAAAACGTATAAAAACTATTCATAAGCACATCATCAAAACATTTGATATAAAGCGGAGGTACGTGAGTAAAAACGATATCGGCGTCATAAATAAAACTTCTGATTTTTTCCTTTTCAAAAGATGCAAAAGTAGGAGGGTCGATTTTCGGGTGTATATATTTGGCGTCGCTCATTATAACTTCCCACTGCCCTCTTATCACTTCAAGAGAAATACCATGCCTAACCGCATAGCTAAAATCATACCATCCTCCGGCACCCAAAATCTTCATCCCCGCAACATCGGCGATGTCTCCGTCCAAAAAATAAACCCCTTCGATAAAACGGATATACTCTTTCAGCTCGCTAAGTCTTGCGTGGGATGTTTTGTATTTATTAAGAGATTCCTCATCCAAAAGATAAAGGTCGTGGTTGCCAAATGTCACCAAAACAACGCCGTAATATTTTTTTATCTCTTCTAAAAAAAGGGCGTTTTGCAAATTGTCATGCCCCAAATCGCCGGCAATTATTAAAACATCCGCAGTTTTGGGAAAAAGAATGTTTTTTATAAAATCTTTGATTTTATTTCGGTTTTTTTCTTTTACCCAAAAATCAAGGTGAATATCGCTTTTATACGCTATTTTCATCGGCTATTTTTTCCGCTATACTCAAATAATCCACACCCAAAAATCTCTCGACCTCATCGACACTTCCGTGCGGTATG
>Ga0256843_1000294_pt1 | contig 43058 bp, 28 predicted proteins | sample AlvinellametaG_FD_191572 | JGI IMG/M metagenome (GOLD analysis project Ga0256843, IMG submission 191572) | Pompeii worm associated microbial communities from hydrothermal vent at the East Pacific Rise, Pacific Ocean - Alvinella | ecosystem: Host-associated > Annelida > Integument > Unclassified ...
TGGAACCCGCCATAGAATCCAACTCAGCCTCTCGGTGGTACGCGATGCTCACGGCCAGCCCGTATCCCTAGCCAGCACTGGCCGGGAGATCAGCGACTGACTCCAACCCCTGGGACATTCCCTATCGGGGACTCTAATTCCACTGCGTCAGCTTTCATCATCCTATAACTGATTGTTTCAGCAGATAATTTCAGCATTACCGGGTCGATAAACGCTTGTGAAAAAGGGCAAGTTCATCTCTCTCATCGGCCATCGATGAAATCCTTAGGTGGATCTGCCGCGGCCAAACGACGTTTCCAAGGATAGCAGCAGCAAAGAACCCAAGCTCCGGCTGGCAGGCTAATTATAACGAATCGATACCCTTGCCAGGTGAGGTCTGGAATGCGATCTTGTGGCCTGTCCCTTGATCCGATTTGGTGAGCCCCAATGACAAAGCGCAGTGTCTTTTTTCTCTCCGATCACACCGGCATCACCGTCGAGGCGATGGGGCGATCACTGCTCAGCCAGTTCCCGGCGCTGGAGTACGACACGGTGCACTGGCCCTTCATCGACACCATCGAGAAGGCCAAGCGGGCAGCTGGGCGGATCAACCAGGAGACAATGCGCTCCGGCGCTCGACCGCTGGTCTTCAGTACCCTGGTCGATCCCACCTTGCGCGCCTGCTTCCGTGACAGCGCCGGGCTGATCTTCGACTTCTTCGAGCACTTTACCCAGCCCATCGAAGAGGAGCTGCAGATCCCCTCCGCCCCCGCCCTGGGGCGCCTCCACAGCATCGGCAAACAGAACGCCTACAACGAGCGCATCCATGCGGTGAACTACGCCCTGACCAACGACGATGGCGCAGTGACACGCAACTACGACAGCGCCGATCTGATCCTGATCGGTGTGTCACGCAGCGGCAAGACCCCCACCTGCCTCTTCATGGGGCTGCAACACGGCATCCTCGCCGCCAACTACCCGCTAACCGACGATGATCTGGATGATCAGAACCTGCCCAGGGTGCTGCAACCCTACGTCGAGAAACTCTACGGGCTCACCATCGACCCCCGACAGCTGCAGCGCATCCGCAAAGAGCGCCGCGCCAACGGCCGTTACTCTTCCTTCGAGCAGTGCCTGAGTGAGGTGCAGCGAGCCGAACGACTGTTCAAACGCCACAGCATCAGATTTCTCGATACCACTGCCATGTCGATCGAGGAGATTGCCGCCCGCTTGCTACAAGAGGCCGGACAGGAGAGTCGGCTGGATTAATGACGACAGATCAAGTCAGGGAAAAAGATTCGTTTTTGATCAAAAAACAGGAGTAACACCTCTTTTTTTCGTCAAGAAGCGTCTCACGGGTACCGATATGAGCTTTTTTTGGGCCTTTTCAGATTTTCTGATCCCGGCTAGTGGCATCGCAAACAAGGCCCAAAAGACGTACCTGAGCCCCCCTTCAATCGTTCGCAGGATGTTACGCAAGTCTCTCCAGACTTGGTTTACCGGACTTGCTAGCATAGCCTCCAGGCAGGGTGGCAATGACATAACAAAAAAATATTGCTTTCCTTTCCGCACAGAAAGAAATGATGGCAATGCGCTTATTGTTGGTAGAAGACGACGAGTTGCTGGGGGATGGCCTCAAAACGATACTCTCGCTGGAAGGCCATTCGGTCGACTGGGTCAAAGATGGGAGGGCAGCGGATGTCAACCTGGCGGGCACAGCTTATGAGGCGGTAGTGCTGGATCTCAATCTGCCCTACCGCTCCGGTCTGCAGATCCTGGAGCAGCTGCGCAGACAGCGCAATCAGGTGCCAGTGATCATCATCACCGCCCGGGATCAGATTCAGGACCGCGTCTGCGCGCTCGACAACGGGGCAGACGACTATCTGGTCAAACCCTTCGACACAGACGAACTCTGCGCCCGGTTGCGCGCCATGCAGCGGCGTTTCTACCGGGTGGTGAACACGATCATCGAACACGGCAACATCCAGCTCGATCTCTCCTCCCACAGGCTGGAGATCAACGGCATCCCGGTAACCCTGTCACCACGGGAGTTCACTTTGCTGCAAGTATTGCTGGAGAACGCCGGACGCGTGCTGTCGCGTCAACGGCTAATCGAGTCGCTCTATGGCTGGGACGACAGCATCGACAGCAATGCGGTCGAGGTCTTCATCCACCATCTGCGTAAAAAGGTTGGCCCCGGTCTGATACGCACCGTCCGCGGTATCGGCTACCTGATTGAGCGGCCCGGCTGATGCGCTCCATCCGCTTTCAACTGCTCGCCCTGTTGCTCAGCCTGACCTTCTGCGGCTGGCTGCTGCTGGCGCTGCTCACCTCGTTCAGCGAACGACATGAGATCCGCGAGCTGCTGGATGCCCATCTTGCACAGGTGGCACGGCTGATCATGGTGACAGTCTTCCATGAAGCGGAGGAGAAGGACGGCCTGGGCTTTCAGAAAGACCTCCATCGCCTGCACAAATACGAATATTCGATCATTTTCAAAGTCTGGTCGAGAAACGGAACCCTGCTGTTTCAGACACCTAATGCCCCCGCTGAGCTGTTGCCTACAAGTCCATCCGGTTACTCCGATTTCGAACTGCAGGGAGAGATGTGGCGCCAGTTCAGCATCGAAGACCCCGACGCCGGCCACCGCCTGCTGGTGGCTGACCGCTACGGCGATAGAGACATCCTGGCATCGAAAATCATCTTCAACATGCTGCACCCCTTCCTCTGGGTATCCCCCCTGCTTGCCGTGCTGATCTGGTTTGGCGTCGGGCGTGGACTGGCGCCGCTGAGACGTCTCGCCACCGATATCCCGAATCGAGACTACAACTGCCTCAGCCCGGTCAGCATGCGCGATGTGCCGCAGGAGGTCGCCCCCCTGGTGCGCGAGCTCAACGCCCTCTTCTCACGCCTCGACAACGCCTACATGCGTTTCAGCCGCTTCACCTCCGATGCTGCCCACGAACTGCGCACGCCGCTAGCCGGCATCCGCGCCCAGGCCACCGTCGCCCTGCGCAGCCCCGACAAGGCGGGGCGGGAGCATGCACTGCGGCAGGTATTGAAGGGCAGCGACCGGGCAGCTCATCTGGTAGAACAGATGCTGCTGCTGGCCCGCGTCGATCCGAATGCGATTGCCACCTCGTTCAAGCCGATCGACCTACGCCAGGCCGCCTCCGAAGTGGTGGATGAGATGAGGTCAAAAGCCACTGAGCAGGGGCTCGAACTGCAGCTGGAGGCGCCACAATCAGTCAGTGTGCCTGGCGATCTCGAACTCATGAAGTTGCTGCTGGGCAACCTGATCGGCAATGCCATCGCTCACACCCCCTCCGGGGGGCGGATCCAGGTCCGCCTGGAGCAGCGGCAAAACCGGGTCGACTTAAGCGTGGAAGACACCGGCCCCGGGGTCGCAGCAGCGGAGCTGGAGCGGATCTTCGACCGCTTCTACCGCCATCCCGACAACCAACGCGAGGGGTTCGGGCTGGGCCTCTCCATCTCGCAGCGCATCGCGGAGCTTCATGGCGCCAAAATCAAGGCCAGCCCAGGCCAGCAAGGGCTGCGCATCCAGATCACCTTTCTCGACAGTGATTCTTAAAAAATTCTGGTTTCTTAACGAATCTTAATCTTCGCCTGCTAGCTTGCCAGTTGCGGGGACAGTAGAAGGCGGCAGAAAGCCCTCACACCCGACAGACTGTGCACAGCCACCTGCCCTAACGACCCAGGCAGCAACGGAAGAACGGCCTATCGCCGTGTTCTCCAAGCGAGGAGATCAGAATGAAAAATCCAAGGCGCGTCATACTCCCTTCCATCACCACTGGCCTGGCTCTCTGCCTGGCCGTCTCAACGACCACATGGGCCGACGAATTCAAGATCAAGCGAAGTCAATGGGAGGCAGAAGACAACCAGTTAAAAATAAAGGGTAAAGGCCAACACAACGAGAAGGTAAGCGTCAGCAATGCTGGGTCTGGTGTGATCATCGGCAGTGTCACCGTCAACCAGAAGGGTAAATGGGAACTCACTCTCAACGACCTGGCAACCGTGCCTTGCCGGATCCACGCCGAGTCGGCCGGGCTCGTCCAAGAACGCGATGTACGCAAAGCCCCGGCTGACTGCGACACAGGTGCTGGTGGCGGAGGCGGAGGAACAGTGCAGACCAGCCCGTTCCGGGTGCTGGCCGCCAACGACCTCGGCATGCACTGCGCTGATCAAGACTACCAGATCTTCAGCATCCTACCACCGTTCAACGTGGTCCACGCCCAGGTAATCGAGATGGGCAGCGACGGCAGCCCCCCCCCGCATCCTCAGCGACACCGACGTGGATCTGGTCTACTCTGCCAGCAGCAACCTGAGAGACCCTGTCGGCCCCGCTTCCATCAACACCACCAGCTTCAACGGGCCGGGGATCTTCAAATCCAATTTCTGGGAGATCACCGACTCGGGCAACACCCAGGGTGCCCTCGGTTACGCCTCGCTCTATCCGAGTGTGCTGGCCGTGGGACTCGACAGCCTGTGCGATCCCAATCCGGCCATCGGCTGTCCCAGCGTGTTAACCGCCGCCTTCGACCCGATCCCCGGCGACCTTGGAATTCCGGTGCCAGATCCAGCGCATCTGCCGGGGCTGGTGGTCGGGCAGCAGGCGATGCCCAGCGCGGTCAACCATACACCCTTCATCACCTCGCCCTTCTCCGCCAACGAACCCCAGCCATTCGACCGATTCGATGTCGACCTGCCCTTTTTCACCGCTCTGCCCATCGGCACCACCGTACTGGGTGTCAACTGGTTCGCCGCGGACGGCATCCCGATGCTGCCGGTGGATGACCTTGGGCAGAGCAACGCCTACCCACTGATGAAGGTCTCGGCGATCAGCAAGGGTATGGCCCCCCATATCACGAATAACGTACTCGCCAGCACCGAGGTGGTGCTACCGGTGGCCTCGGAGGCCGACTGCCAGGGGTGTCACGCCGATCCAGCCGACTTCGGCAATGGCGCGGCGGCCAACTTCGCCTCGGTCTCCAACTACGCCGACGGCACCCCTTGGGAGGTGATGCTGACGGCAGATGCCCCCGGACCCGAGCCGCTGCTCAACGCCGCCAAGATCAACGTCCTGCGACTGCATGACGCCAAACACGGCGCCAACTACACCTCCAGCATCGATACCAGCCCACTGCCGTGCACAAGTGGCAGCGAGGCCTCCTGTCTCGACGTGCGCCGCAACATCCAGTGCTCCCAGTGCCACTACTCACCGGCCCTCGACCTGGCCCAGATCGGGCCGGTGGACGAACCCGAGCAGGGTATTCATGGCCGCCAACAGACCCGCCACATCAGCATGTCACGGACGATGCATGGCCATCACGGTGAGTTCACCGATCTGTTCCCCGAGATGCCTGCCCCCAGCGATCCCGCCCGCACCCCCGAACTACAGGCCCAAGTGTTGCAGGAGAGCTGCTACCAGTGCCATCCAGGCAAGCGCACCCAGTGCCTGCGCGGTGCAATGGCCAGCGGCGGCGTGGTCTGCCAGGACTGCCACGGCAACATGAAGCAGGTGGGCAATGACTTCAGCGAAGGACTGCCCGGCGGTACCGGCCTCGACCTCACCCGACGGGTACCTTGGGCCAACGAACCTCAGTGCCAGGCCTGCCACATCGGCGACGTGCTAACCATCGCCCAAGCCGACACCAGTGACTTCGAACTCGCCGTCGACGGCATCCGCCTGCGCCAGACCTATCGCAAGTCAGATGCCACAGCCGCCAGCCTCCCCTTCATCAGCGCACCCGGCTCGCGTTTCGCCGAAGACCAAGGTCTCTATCGTCTGAGCAAAGGCCACGGCGGCGTGATGTGTGAAGGCTGCCACGGCAGCACTCACGCCATCTGGCCGGTGCAGCCGGATGGTGATGATGTCAACTCGCCCTTCCTCGCCAATGACAACCTGGCCGCCATCGGCCTACAGGGCCATACCGGTACCATCACCGAGTGCGACACTTGCCATGCGCCTGGCAGTCTCGGCCTGACCCTCGACGGTCCCCACGGCATGCATCCGGTGAACGATCCCAACTGGACCCATCGCCACGAGAGCGTCGCCGAGCAGAACCCCAACAGCTGCCGCGCCTGCCACGGCAGCAACGGTGAGGGCAGTGTGCTGGCGCGCACCGCCGACCTGCGTATCCTGGAGAGCCATGACAAACAACCCGACGGGAGCAAGCAGATCACCCTCAGCCGAGGTACCGAGGTGAGTTGCACCTTGTGTCACGAAAATAAGCTCTAAGGCCAACCCATCCCCCGCCGTAGCCTTGGCCCCTCTCCACGAGGGGCTTTTTTCTTTCCCAGTCACTTAATTGTTTTGGCAAATGATGCGATCAACCGCATACTAACTAGCGTGGAGAACTAAGAAAAATATCCCAAGTCATCTCAACCTTTTTGTAACCTAAGCCATCATGCCAGCTCCCTTTTTTCGCCAGATACGCGGTGTCTTTCGCAAAGCTGCCCTGCCCCTTGCGGTGAAGTGGACGATGGTAATCGGTGCTCTGATCGCGCTGGTCATGAGCGCCTTAGGCTGGCTGCTGATCACCCTGCAGGACCGGGTACACACAGCGGAGATCGAGATCTTTGGCGGGACCATCGTGCAGCAGTTCGCCCACTCCGCCAGCGAGCCCCTGCTGGCAGAGGACCAGCTCGCCCTGGAGGGCCTGGTCAATCGCCAGCTAAAAAACCGGAATCTGGTGGGAGCGGTGGTCTCAGGGATCAAACAACTGCACATCGCTGCTGGTACGAATCCAGAGAAGCTCCCCGATCCAAGCAAGCCCTACTACTGGACTGACCGCAGCAAACCCAATATCAAACGTCCTCTGGTCACCTTCAGCAACCCAATCCTGTTCAACAAGATCAAGGCGGGCGAGGCCTACGTCACCCTAGACAGAGCCTTTCTCGACAGCTACCGGCAAACCATTATCAACGTCATCGCCGGCGCCACCCTACTGCTGATCGTAATCGCCTCGTTTCTCACCTATGGATTGAGCCGGCAGCTGGCGCGACCAATCAGCCGCTTGGCGGAAGCGGGCCAGTCTGAATCCTCTGAGGAGCCGGCCTACTCTACCTACACTGACCGCCGCGATGAGATCGGCCAGGTCTACTCCCATTTTCAGCGCATGAGCACCGGCCTATTACAGAAGCAGCAGGTTGAAGAGGCACTGGCCCGCTATGTCTCCCCCAAGGTGGCGGAGATGATCCTCGCCAACCTCTCCGACACACGCCTCGCCAACAGTCAAATCAAGGGTAGTGTGCTGTTCTGCGACATCGTCGGCTTTACCAGGATGTCAGAGCATCTGCCGCCGGACCAGGTCGCTGAACTGCTCAATCTCTACCTAGGCAACATCGCCGAGGCGGCCCAGCACAGCCACGGCATGGTGGACAAGTTCATCGGTGATGCTGCGATGATCCTGTTCGGCGCCCCCGACCCGGACCCACACCACGCCGCCCATGCGGTGCGCTGCGCCTGCCTGATCGTGGCGCTGATCGACCGCATCAACCGCAACCGCCACCTCAACCATGAGCAGCCGATCCAGGTGCGCATCGGCATCAACAGTGGTGATATGCTGGCGGGCAACATCGGTATCCCAGAGCGACTCGAATACACCGTAATCGGCGACACCGTGAACGTCGCCTCGCGCCTCTGCGACCGGGCGCCAACCAGCGGCATCCTGATCAGCGAGGCTACCGCATCACCCCATGCGGTCAGGAATACGGTGGATCTCACCCTACAAGCACCGATCAACGTCAAAGGCAGAAAAGAGCCCGTCAGCACACTGCTGGTTAACGCACCTAAAGACAAGTTCGCCCGCCGGCTGGCGGCCACCGTGAAAAAAATCAGAAACAGCCAAGAAACAGCATGAAAAAAAGCAAGACATGGACGGCCCTGATCATGACAGCAGCCCTGAGCGGCTGCGCCAGCCTGCCGCCTGAACTGAAGCTGCCACAGTTGGGCGAACCCGAACCCAAAAAGGTCGAAAAACCACTGAAAACGGCCAACCAGCTGCTGAAGAAGGGTGAACTGGGTGAAGCAGTGGCCCTGCTGGAGAAGGCGATCATGGCGGGCGAGAAGGATAAGGCCGTGGTCAGGCTGCACAACAAACTAAGCGCCATCCAGACCCGTCGGGAGGAGCAGCTTGAGGATCAGTTGCTGCTGCAACAATACGATGCACTGCAAAAACAGTTGCCCCTGATAACGAAGCTGGCAGAAAACCGGCCGAGAGACGCCCACCTCCACTCCAAACTCCTCGATGCCCAGTCCGAGCAGGAGCAGCAACACCTCTACCTGACCCGCTGCGGCTGGCGGGAGTGGCGCCACCAACCCAAACTGGCGACCCGCTGCCTGACAGTGGCGCTGTCGATTAAGGAGGATGAAGATGATCGGCGCCTATTGAAGCTACTCAACTCCCGCTCCTCCAAAGCGGTTAAGCGGGCCCGGAAAATTAAAAAGTCGCAGCGCGCCGCGATCTCAAAGAAAGCATCCACCAACAAGCTCAAGCAGGCTCAGGTTCTGTTTGAGAAGAATGAGCTGAGCAAAGCCAAGATGCTGCTGCAGAAGTTGCTGCAAAAAGAGCCAAAAAACAGCGCCGTACGAGAGCTCTTGCAGCTGGTGCAGAAAGAGCTACAGATTCATCTGAAGAACCTATTCAAGACAGGCGACCGGCTATACTCACAGGGAGAGGTTGCCGGCGCTATTGCAGTCTGGGAGGCCGCCCAGAAGCTCGACCCCAACGACGATCGGGTGGTGGTGAAGATCGAGCGAGCACAGCGAATTCTGGACAACCTGGAGCAACTCAGGAAATCGAGGTAGTATCAGGATGATCGACGCGGCTAGATCGGCCAGTAGATTCTCGCGCTGGAGGCATTTGTCTAACGTGGCACCAGGATCAGCCCGACCTAGGGTTGACGGCAAGCAGCCATAGTGGCACCTCGCTATGCCCCCTCTTCATCCGTCCACACCAAACACTGCTCTCTCTTTCCTATCACGGCTACTGATCATCCTTCTCTGCTGGCTACCTCCTCCCAGCTTTGCAGATAACCACCTGGTACCGGTTACCCTGCAGCTCAAATGGAAGCACGCCTTCCAGTTCGCCGGCTACTATGCTGCTCTCGAGAAAGGCTTCTATAGCAATGCAGGGCTGGAGGTCAGGATCCTTGAACATCAGGGGGAATATTCACCTATCGAGGCTCTGTTGGAGGGCAGGGCCGAATACGCGGTTACCGCTGCCGATATTCTCATCCACCGTACCCAGGGCAAGCCAGTGGTGGCTCTCGCCAGCATCTTCCAGCACAGCCCCTACGCCTTTCTGGTCAAGGCGGAGTCAGGCATAAACAGTGTGACAGAGTTCGCTGGACAGCGGGTGATGCTGGGATCGGGCATCCAGGATGCTGCGCTCCGTGCCACCCTGCGTCGCGCCGGCCTGAGCCTCGACGATCTCACCATTCTACCCACCAGTTTCGATGTGCGCTCACTGATCCGAGGCGATACCGACGTCTTCAATGCCTATGTCACCGATCAGGGTTTTGCCCTGCAAGAGACAGGCACCGAGGGTCGCTATCTGTTACCCAAGCAGTATGGAATCGACTTCTATGGCGATGTTCTCGCCACCACTGAAGCCGAGGCAGAGCAGCATCCGCAACGGCTGCGTAACTTTCTCAAGGCGAGTCTCAGGGGCTGGGAGTACGCCCTCAACCACCCGGATGAGCTGATTGATCTAATCCTGGCCAAGTACAACACTCAGGAATTGAGCCGCAAACATTTGGAGTATGAGGCACGCACCTCCCGTGAACTGATTCAGCCACTGTTGGTCAGGATCGGTCATATGAATCCGGCCCGCTGGGAGCATATCCGCGACGTCTTCACCGAGTTAGAACTGATCCCGCCGGGCAGCCGCATCGCAGGACTGATCTACGCCGAAGATGACCAGGCCAGCAGTTGGGCGCGCTGGCTGGTCGAATACTGGAACCTCCTGCTCGCTGGCCTGGTCCTCTTCCTAGTCGCGTTGCTGCTGCTGTTCAATCTGCAGATGCGCCGCCTGATCCGCCAACGCACCGCCGAACTCGCCCAGAGCGAGCACTCTCTGCGCACCCTGATCGATATGGAGCCCGCCTGCGTCAAGACTCTGGATCGCAAGGGCCGCCTGCTTACTATAAACAGAGCCGGCCTGGCGATGATCGATGCAGACAGGATCGAGCAAGTACGCGGCCATCCGATCACCGAACTGGTGGATAAGCCCTATCGAAAACAGTTCATCGAACTCATTAAGCAGGTTTTTGCCGGCCACTCCGGGAGCCTGCTGTTCCGTGCCACCGGGCTGAAGGAGCACAAACTGTGGCTGGAGACCCACGCCGTTCCCTTCCGCGAAGCCAATGGCGAGATCAGCCGCCTGCTCAGTGTTACCCAGGATGTCACCCAGCGCATCAAAGCGGAGAACACCGCTCTGCAGCAGCAGCGAAGCAACCAGTCGATGCTCGCCAACATCCCCGGCGCCATCTACCGTTGCATGTACGATCGCAGCCGTAGCATGCTGTTTATCAGTGACTATATCGAACAACTGACGGAATACCCGGCAGATGATTTCATCAACAACGCAGCAATCTCGTTTTTGGAGCTGATCCACCCGGCCGATATCGAACCGAGCCTCGACTATCTCGACAAACGGCTCTGGGATCACGACGACTACTACCTCGAATTTCGCATCATCCGCCAACATGACCGGGCAATCCGTTGGCTGGCAGACCGCGGCACAGCAAGCCGGGGGCAGGATGGGAAGATCCTCTGTCTGGATGGCGCCCTGTTCGATATCACCGAGCGTAAACAGACTGACGACGCACTGCACATCCTGGTCGAAAGCATGGTCGGCCTGACCGGTCAGGCCTTCTTCGACAAAACAGTCAGTGCGCTCTGCCGTTGGTTCAATGCCGATGGCGCCAGCATCGGGGTAATCGAAGATGATGAGTGGGTACAGGCGATTGCACTGACACTCGATGGCGAGCTGATATCTGACTACGGCTATCCACTGGCCGGCTCACCCTGCAGGGAGGTGACTGCCACTGCCACCTGCCTCTATCCTCAGGATGTCGCACAGCAGTTTCCTGAAGACCCGGAGCTGGAAAAACTCGGCGTCCAAGGCTATGCCGGCACACCAATTCGTGACCAGCATCACAAGGTTATTGGCATCGTCTGGGTTATATCGCGTCAGCCGCTCAACGTGCCCACCCACTGGGAGGATGCCCTGAACATTATCGCCGCCAAGGCCGGCGCCGAGATCCTGCGCAGGCGCACCGAGCGCTCCCTCAAAGAAAATATGGAGCGCTACCGGGCATTGGTCGAATCGACCCAGGACTTTGTCTGGGAGACCGACAGTCAAGGCCGCTACACTTACTGCAGCCCCCAGACAAAAACGATTCTCGGCTACAAGCCCGAGGAGCTGATCGGCAAAACCCCCTTCGACTTCATGCCCCCTGAGGTTGCTGATCAGGTCTCCAGCCAGTTCACGGCCATTATCCAACAGCGGCGTCCCTTCAGCTCCCTGGAGAACCTCAATCGGCACAAACAGGGCCATCAGGTAATACTCGACACCAGCGGCATGCCCTTCTTCGATGCCAACGGCGAACTGGCCGGCTATCGTGGCATCGACCGCGACATCACCCAACGCAAACAGGCCGAGAGTTATCTGCGGGAGAGTGAAAGACGCTTTCGCGAACTGATCGAGAGCCTGCCCAACGTGGCAGTACAGGGCTACGACAAAGAGCTCCGGGTGATCTACTGGAACGCCGCCAGCTCGCGACTCTACGGCTACACGGAAGAGGAGGCGCTCGGCGCCCAGTTGCAGGATCTGATCATCCCCGAGTCGATGTACGACTGCCTAGTCGAAGCCCACCACGCCTGGCTCGAGCGGGGGCAGCCGATCCCCCCCGGCGAGCTGGAGCTGCTACACAAGGACGGCCATCTGCTGCCTGTCTTCTCCAGTCATGTGCTACTCAACCAGGACACAGATAATCCCGAGATGTTCTGCATCGATGTCGATCAGTCAGAGCAGAAGCGGGCGCTAGACAAACTTGAACACCTCGCCACCTACGACCAGCTGACTCATCTGCCCAACCGCTACCTGCTGGAGAGTGAACTCAGCAACCGCATCAAGGAGGCCGAGCGGTTCGGGCAGAAACTGGCGATCCTCTTTATCGACCTCGACAATTTCAAGGTGATCAACGACTCGATGGGCCACGAGTATGGCGACATCCTGCTGCTGCAGGTGGCCAAACGCCTCTCCAGCCAACTACGGAAGTACGACACTGTGGCGCGCTTTGGCGGTGACGAGTTTGTGCTGATGATGCCGATGATCCAGGAGAATAGTGAGGTCGCTGCTGTAGCCAAGAAGATCATCCGTGAGTTTGCCACGGTGTTCGATCTCAAAGAACAGGAGGCCTTTGTCACCACCAGCATCGGTATCAGCCTGTTTCCCGATGATGGCCAGACTACCGGCGAACTGCTGCAAAATGCCGATGCCGCCATGTATCGAGCCAAAGATGCCGGGCGCAACCGCTACCAGTTCTTTACCCAAACGATGAATGACGAACTGCGCCGCTACCAGCAGATCGAGACCCAGCTACGGCGTGCCCTTGAGACTGAGGTCCTGCAACTTTACTACCAGCCACAAGTGGACCTGCGGAGCGGCAAGATCAAAAGCTGTGAGGCGCTGCTGCGCTGGCTGCCCGAAGATGGCGAGCCGATCTCACCGGCCGAGTTTATCCCGGTAGCAGAGCGCTCGGAACTGATCATCCGCATCGGCGAGTGCGTGATCAACGCCGCCTGCCGGCAACGAGCCGCCTGGAAAGCACGCGGGCTGCGCGACTTCCAGATCGACATCAACATCTCCGGACGGCAGTTTCTGTTTCACGATCTTTATCTGGTCATCACTAAAACTCTGCAGAAATACGGGCTCTCTCCTACCGATATCGGCATCGAGCTAACCGAAAACGTGTTGATCAAGGCGGATGAAAAGATCCTCTCCGACCTGAAACGGCTCCACCAGGCCGGCATGCAGATCGCCATCGACGACTTCGGCACCGGCTACTCCTCCCTCAGCTACCTAAAACGTTTTCCGGTCGACAATCTCAAGATCGACCGGGCGTTCGTGCGCGACGCCCCCCACGACAGCGATGACCGGTCGATCATGGAAGCGATCGTTGCAGTCGGCCACCGGCTCGGTATGAAAGTGGTGGTGGAAGGTGTTGAAAATCAGGCCCAGCACGCCCTCTCCATTGAGATCGGCTGTGATCTTGCACAGGGCTACTATTTCCACCGCCCGATGCCTGCTGAGCAGCTGGAGGCGCTACTGGAGTTTCCGGTCCCAGCACACAATAGCCACTGAAAAGCCAATACTAAGCATTAATTTTCTGTGGAAATCCCCGGTCGATTTCTCTATCCTGTGCCGCCATTGAGTTGCGGAACCAACCCCGGCAGCGGCCCTGCGGCGCGCCTGCCAGCAACAAAATTTCCAAAGAATAAACAGTAGGATAGGACGCCTTCCTAATCCTGCATCCTGCTATTCACTACAGGACAACTACCAATGACCGTAAAGGACATGACCGGGAGCACCGATCTGACCCGGTTCGACAAGGGCACAGGCGCGGTGCGTACCCGCCGCCCCGTCTACCTCGACTTCCTGCCCCCCTGCAATAGTGCCTGCCCCGCCGGGGAAGATATCCAGGGCTGGCTGGCACTGGCTCAGGAGCAGCGCTACGAAGAGGCCTGGCAGCTGCTGATCGAGAACAACCCGATGCCGGCGATCCACGGCCGTGTCTGCTACCACCCCTGCGAGACAGGCTGCAACCGCAACTTCACCGACAGCACCGTGAGCATCCACGCGGTGGAACGCTTCCTCGGTGACATGGCGCTAGAGCAGGGCTGGAAACCGAAGTTCGAGGCGAAGCCCGGCGGCAGCAAGGTGCTGGTGGTCGGCGGCGGGCCTTCCGGTCTCTCCGCCGCCTACCACCTGACCCGCCTCGGTCATCAGGTGGAGATCCGTGAGGCCGGCCCGATCGCCGGCGGTATGATCCACTTCGGTATCCCCGCCTATCGCATGCCGCGGAACGAGCTGGCCGCCGAGATCCGCCGCATCGAGGAGATCGGGGTCAAGATCAGCCTCAACCACCGGGTCAAGGATCTGCTCAAGGAGAAGCAGGAAGGCGGCTTCGATGCAGTCTTCATCGCCGTCGGCGCCCACATCAGCAAGAAGATCGAGATCCCTGCCCGGGATGCCGGCAAGATGCTCGACGCGGTCAGCTTCCTGCGCCAGGCTCACAGCGACAACCCGCCCAAGCTGGGTCGCCGGGTGGCGATCTACGGCGGCGGCAACACCGCCATGGACGCGGCCCGCACCGCCAAGCGCCTGGGCGTCGACGAGGCGATGATTATCTACCGCCGCGACCGCGCCAGCATGCCGGCCCACGACTTCGAGGCCGATGAGGCCCTCGAGGAGGGCGTAAAGATCAAGTGGCTGCGCACCATCAAAGAGATCGACCAGACCACCTTCAAGGTCGAAGTAATGGAGCTGGACGAGAATGGCCGCCCCCAACCCACCGGTGAGGTCGAAGAACTGCAGGCCGACGCCCTGATCCTGGCAGTGGGTCAGGACACCGATACCGGCTTCCTCGACTCAGTGCCAGGCATTGAATTCAACCGCGACGGCACCGTGATCGTTGGCGAGGACATGATGACCGGCGCCCCCGACATCTTCGCCGGCGGCGACATGGTGCCCAGCGAACGCTCGGTGACCATTGCGGTCGGCCACGGCAAAAAGGCGGCCCGCTTCATCGACGGCTACCTGCGTGGCAAGCCCTATCAACCCGCCAGAAAACATCCACTGGTCGATCACGAAAAGCTCCATCTCTGGTACCGCACCAACGCCCCCCAGCGGGAACAGCAACAGCTGCCGCTGGTGGAGCGCATGGACAACTTCGACGAGATCCTGCAGGGGTTGAACGAGGGCGAGGCGCAGTTCGAGGCGCAGCGCTGCCTCTCCTGCGGCAACTGCTTCGAGTGCGACGGCTGCCTCGGCTCCTGTCCAGAAGGCGCCGTGATCAAACTTGGCCCCGGCAAACGCTACCGCTACGACTACTCGCGCTGCACTGGCTGCGCGGTCTGTTACGAGCAGTGCCCCTGCCACGCCATCGAGATGGTGCCGGAGCCCGGCTCAATCTATGAAAAAGTCGGCATGAGCGGAGGCTGAGCCATGAGCGAGAACAACAAAAAATTTGTCACCATCGACGGCAACGAGGCGGTGGTTCACGTCGCCTACCGGGTCAGCGAGGTCTGCTCGATCTACCCAATCACCCCCTCCTCACCGATGGCGGAGTCGGCCGATGTCTGGTCTGCCAAGGGCACCACCAACATCTGGGGCCAAGTGCCCGATGTGTTCGAGATGCAGTCGGAGGGAGGCGCTGCCGGCACCGCCCACGGTGCCCTGCAGGCCGGCGCCATGACCACCACCTTCACCTCCTCCCAGGGGCTGATGTTGATGCTGCCGAACATGTACAAGATCGCCGGCGAGCTCACCTCCACGGTGTTCCATGTGGCGGCCCGCTCGCTGGCGGCCCAGGCGCTGTCGATCTTCGGCGACCACCAGGACGTGATGGCAGCACGCACCACCGGCTTCGCCATGCTCTGCTCCGCCTCGGTGCAGGAGGCCCACGACCTGGCGCTGATCAGCCACGCCGCCACCCTCGAGACCCGGGTACCTTTTATCCACTTCTTTGATGGCTTTCGCACCTCCCACGAAGTGAACAAGATCGAGCTGCTCTCTGACGCGCAGATCCGCGCCATGATCAATGAAGACCTGGTGATCGCCCACCGCCAGCGCGCCCTCAACCCAGACAACCCCTTCATCCGCGGCACTGCACAGAATCCGGATGTCTATTTCCAGGGCCGCGAGAGCGCCAACCCCTACTACGAGCGCATCCCCGGCATCCTGCAGCAGACCATGAACCGCTTCGCCGAGCTCACCGGCCGCCAATACAGCCTCTATGAGTATTTTGGCGATCCACAGGCGGAGCGGGTGGTCATCATCATGGGTTCCGGCATCGAGACGGTGCAGCAGACCGTCGAGCAGCTCAACGCTCAGGATGAACGGCTGGGTGTGCTGCAGGTTCGCCTGTTCCGCCCCTTCCCCGCCGATGATCTGCTGGCGGTGCTGCCCAGCAGCGTAAAGTCGCTCGCGATACTAGACCGCACCAAGGAGATCGGCGCCAACGGCGAACCGCTCTATCAAGAGATCATGACGCTGCTGATGGAGGCCTACACCCAGGGCACGATCAGCAACCTGCCGCGGGTGATCGGTGGCCGCTACGGCCTCTCCTCCAAGGAGTTCACCCCGGCGATGGCCAAGGCGGTGTTCGATGAGCTGGCCAAGGCAGCGCCGAAGAACCACTTCACCATCGGCATCACAGACGATGTGACCCATACCAGCCTTGAGTTCGACCCCAAGTTCAACATCGAGGGCGAGGATGTCACCCGCGCCCTGTTCTTCGGCCTCGGCTCCGATGGTACGGTTGGCGCCAACAAAAACAGCATCAAGATCATCGGCGAGAACACCGAGCTGAACGCCCAAGGCTACTTCGTCTACGACTCGCGCAAGGCGGGCTCAACCACCGTCTCCCACCTGCGCTTTGGCCCGCAGCTGATCAAGGCCCCCTACCTGATTCAGTCGGCTAACTTCATCGCCTGCCACAAGTTCGACTTCGTCTCCAAGGTGGAAGTACTGCGCGAGGCCGCAGAAGGTGCGGTGTTCCTGCTCAACAGCCCCTACAGCCCGGACGAGGTTTGGGAAAAATTACCCAGACCAGTGCAGCAGATCCTAATCGACCGACAGATCGCCCTGTATGTGATCGACGCCTCCACCGTAGCCCGAGAGGCGGGCATGGGGCGGCGCATCAACACCGTGATGCAGACCTGCTTCTTCGCCCTCTCTGGGGTGCTGCCGAGGGACGAGGCGATCGCACAGATCAAACAGGCGATCGAGAAAAGCTACTTCACCAAAGGCAAGGCGGTGATCGAGCAAAACTTCAAGGCGGTAGACGCCGCTCTCGATCATCTGCACAAGGTCGACTACCCCGATCAAGTCAGCAGCCAGCGCGAGCTCGATCCAGTGGTACCGCCCCAGGCCCCTGAGTTCGTACAGGAGGTCACCGCACCGATGCTGCTCGGCCGCGGTGATGAGCTACCGGTGAGCAAACTGCCGGTGGACGGCACCTACCCCAGCGGTACCACCCAGTGGGAGAAGCGCAACATCTCCGACTTCATCCCGGTGTGGGAGCCCGATATCTGCATCCAGTGCGGCAACTGCAGCTTCGTCTGCCCGCACAGCGTAATCCGCTCCAAGTTCTACCATGAGAAGAAGCTGGCGGACGCGCCCGACTCCTTCCCCTCGGCCCGGATCAGCGCCCGCGGCTTTCCCGAGACCCGCTACACCCTGCAGATCTATCTAGAGGACTGCACCGGCTGCGGCCTCTGCGTCGAGGCCTGCCCCGCGTACGACTTCGAAGATAAAACCACCAAAGCGATCAACATGAAGCCGAAAGCGCCGGTGTTCGAGGCGGGCAAGACCAATGTGGGATTCTTCGAGAGCCTGCCGGTCAACGACCGCGCCAAGGTCGACTTCTCCTCGGTGCGCGGCGCGCAGTTTCTGGAGCCGCTGTTCGAGTTCTCCGGCGCCTGCTCCGGCTGCGGCGAGACCCCCTACGTGCGGCTCCTCTCCCAGCTATTTGGCCCTCGCCTGCTGGTGGCCAACGCCACCGGCTGCTCCTCGATCTACGGCGGCAATCTACCCACCACCCCCTGGACCAAAAACAAAGAGGGCCAGGGCCCGGCCTGGTCCAACTCCCTGTTCGAGGACAACGCCGAGTTCGGCCTCGGCATGCGCATCAGCTCCGACCACCACACCACGATGGCTAAGAAGCTGATCAAAGAACTGGCTCCACAGCTGGGTGAGGAGTGCGTCAATGCCCTGCTCAGCACCGACCAGCGGGTCGGTAGTGAGCTGCGCGCCCAGCGCGAGCGAGTCGTCCAGCTGAAACAAAAGCTGAAAAACATCAACGATCCACGAGCAAAAAACCTGCTGTCGCTGGTCGACCATCTAGTGCGCCGCTCGGTCTGGCTGGTAGGCGGCGACGGCTGGGCCTACGACATCGGTTCCGGCGGTCTCGATCATGCACTCGCATCTGGGCGCAACATCAACGTGCTGGTGCTCGATACTGAAGTCTACTCCAACACCGGCGGGCAGATGTCGAAATCGACCCCCACCGCCGCCACGGCCAAGTTCGCCTCAGCGGGCAAGCGCATCGGCAAGAAGGATCTGGCAATGCAGGCTATCTCCTACGGCAACGTCTACGTGGCACGGGTGGCGATGGGCGCCAGTCCCCAGCAGACCCTGCTGGCGATGCGTGAGGCTGAAGAGTACGATGGCCCCTCGCTGATCCTCGCCTACAGCCCTTGTATCGCCCACGGATACGACCTGCGCCAGGGCCTGGAGCAGCAGAAACTGGCGGTGGAGAGCGGCTACTGGCCGCTAATTCGCTACAGTCCGGCGCTGCGCAAGGCGGGCCACCGGCCCTTCGTGCTCGATTCGCCGCGGCCGCGGATCCGCCTCAAGGACTACGCCTACAACGAGATGCGCTATAAGCTGCTGACCCGTACCCACCCGGATGAGGCGGAGCACCTGATCCAGGTGGCACAAGAGTTGGTCGATCTACGATGGGATACTTACGAACACATGGCCGAACAAGAGCCGACCGAGTTCCAGCCGGTCGCCTAATGCAGCGCGCGCTGCGACGGCTCTTCATCCTCTTCGCTCTGCTGCCACTCCCCCTGTTAGCGGGGGAGTGGTCGGGCTATATCGAGGCCCAAGGCCGCTATTTCAGTCAGCACCCGCTGGAACCTGAGCAACGCAGCAGCCTGCTCTCCCTCGCCGCCGAGCCGGAGTTCTACCACGCTTGGGATGACGACCGGCAGAGCCTGGTGTTCCGCCCCTTCTACCGCTGGGACTCAGCCGACAGCGAGCGTAGCCACGGCGACATCCGCGAGCTGCTCTGGACCTACGCCGCAGAAAACTGGGAGCTGCAAGCCGGCATCGGCAAAGTCTTCTGGGGTGTGACCGAGGCACGTCACCTGGTCGACATCATCAACCAGACCGATCTGGTGGAGAACCTGGATGCCGAGCAGAAACTGGGCCAGCCGATGATCCGCTTCTCTAGCGAGCGCGACTGGGGGCTGCTCGATCTGTTTGTGCTGCCCGGCTTTCGTGAACGGACTTTTCCGGGGATCCACGGACGGTTTCGCAGCCAGCCCCGGGTCGATCGTGACCTGACCCGCTACGAATCGGACAAAGAGGATCGCCACATCGACCTAGCGATCCGCTGGGCCCACAGCCTCGGCGACTGGGACATCGGCCTGGCCCACTTCCACGGCACCAGCCGCACCCCAGACCTGGCCCCCGCGAGCAATACCGCTGGCGAAACTGTGCTCGCCCCCTTCTACCCGCTGATCGACCAGACTAGCCTCGATCTGCAGGCCACCAAGGGCGACTGGCTGTGGAAACTGGAGGCGGCCTACCGCAGTGGCCAGGGCGACGCCTACAGCGCCGCCACCGGCGGTTTCGAGTACACCTACGTGGGAGTGCTGCAGAGCGATATGGACCTGGGGGTACTGATGGAGTATCTCTACGACGAACGCGGCGATGCTGCCCCCATCGCCTTTGAAAACGACCTCTTCATTGGCCTGCGCCTCACTGCCAACGACGCGCAGAGCAGCGAACTGCTCACCGGCGTGATCCGCGACCTCGATTCCGGTGCGCTGCTATTCAACCTGGAAGCAAGCCGACGCCTCGGCGACAGCTGGAAGGCCGCGGCGCAGATCCGTATCTGGAGCAACATCCCTGAAGATGATCAGCTCTACGCCTTCAGCCGGGATGACTATGTTGAGCTAAGTTTGGCGCGTTATTTCTAGGAAACAGTGCCCCCTACCTCTTGGCCTACCTACCTCTTGGCCTACCTACCTCTTGGCCTAATGCCGGCTCAGCCGGTATCAGGGGGGGACTCAGCCGCTAGCGGCTATGGATGCAGATCAATTGTTCTCTGACCCGGTTTTTCGTAGTTTCACCAAGGGAGACCAACTCACTGCACAATCGACTATTTATCTTATTGAAGGGATTTGCTTATGACCAAGAAAAGACTGATTGGATATGTATACCTGTCTCTCATGCTCTACTTCCCACTATCGGCCGAGGCGACGGAACTCAAGGCATCTCAAACACTTTCTCTGCATAAATCAGAAGCCAAAGAATCAGCGATCAAAGACGTAGGAAAGGAGACACTGGGTACGCCTCCGACAGTTCGACTAAATATGTGCGGTAAAGGTTTGTGGTTTAACAATAGATGCCAACGCAGGAATTTCTTCGTGGAAATGGTTCCGAAGGGCGAAGCATTTGTTAGCGTTTTCGGATCGCGACTACGGTCTGAAGGCCCGGGTTCAATCGTACTCTTTACAGTGGACAGCGATGCAGTCGCTCGTCAGTACCACATCTCTGCTGAGCGCTCTAGGGAGGCGCCAAGAACAAGCGATATAACTACTAAAGCCAAGGACTCCAGAAGTTTAGAAGTAAAGAACACTGGAGGCAAAGCATCAGACAGCCGAAGCATCAAGAAAAAAACAACTGGTGCTAAAGTTACGCCCCCAATCACTCATGTAGATACACCAATGATTCTACAGGCAGGGGATTTCAAGGGCTTTAAACTACTGAGCAGGGTCACGGAGACCCGAGGCATGCATGGCGGTTGGTCGAACATGTACTATGAGATTGCCACACCCAAGCCTACTGGTGATCTGACCCTATATTACAGCAAGTATCGCCAATATGGACCTTCGCGCTGGAGAGATACGATTTGCCGCAGCGACCAGTATCTCACCAACTCCGGCGAATCAGGCGACAGCGGTTGCCATTCAATAGGAGTCATAGCGAGCAGCAGCGGCCCCAGCATTCGTCAGCAGTGCATGGCCAGTGAAGTTATGGCGGGCGATGCGGTGAAGTGGACGGTAACAACAGGCTGCAATTCAATCGGCGGAGGCATTGTGGCTGCAGCCGCTATAAGAGCCAGCCTACCAATATTTGCTGCTGTCACTATCGAGACAGAGAACCCAATTGCGGGCGGAGTCGCCGGCCTTACCACACTCGCGGGTATCACGTTGGCAGGTGGTTATATTGTCGGCAACGCTTGCAATGTCGCAGGTGCACTTGCCGATGATCTGACGGGCAAGTTGACTGGGTGTGTAACAACTGGGCTTCCTGGGACTGCGGAAGAAATTGCTGACATCTACGATCAACTAGAGCTGCTTAAAAACGCAGCGAATGAATGGTTCACCGAACCCGGCACATGCATGGTCTGCAACGCAACTTCAGTTGAAACAGTCGGCGGTGGATGGAACGAACAAGAAGGCACCATGGAAGTGATTGGTGAAGTGGTTTGCTCAGACTGGAGTTGGTCACATGGTAATGACTCGAACGGTGATTTGTTTTGTGACTAGATGCTGAGCTCCCCAACTTCTCAACCACCCGTGGACTATGTCACAAGTCCACGGGTATTTTTCTACAAACAGGACCTACATTAGATCAAACAGAGTCCATTCAGGAAATTGTTCTCTGACCTGATTTTGTTATCGATTTACACCCTTTGACGATATTGGCGGAAATTGCTCTCTGACCCGATTTCGCGCAAAACATCACCGGCATTTTGCAAGCAGAGCTTCGATCAGTGCGGCCCTTTCCTTTTCAGTATTTTTCTCCTATCCAATAAGAGGAGCCAAAAAATACCATAAGCAATTCAGGAGGCCTGAAAATGTCCAATATCCAAAGCATACTGGGTAACGAGGCTGAAGATCTGCTACAGCACCGCTGTGCTGGTATTCCCAGCGAGCAGTTGCACCTGCCGGGGCCGGACTTCATCGACCGGGTGGTGGCCCAATCTGACCGCAAGCTCGGCGTGTTGCGAAATCTTCAGGCCATGTTCAACCACGGCCGGCTCAACGGTACCGGTTATCTCTCCATTCTGCCAGTGGACCAGGGGGTGGAGCATGCGGGCGGCGCCTCCTTCGCCCCCAATCCGATCTATTTCGACCCGGAGAAGATCATTGAGCTCGCCATCGAAGGGGGCTGCAACGCGGTGGCCTCCACCTTGGGCGTGCTCGGCTCGGTCGGCCGCAAATATGCCCACAAAATCCCCTTCCTGGTGAAGCTCAACCACAACGAGCTGCTCACCTATCCCAACATCTACGACCAAACTCTGTTCGCCAGTGTGGAACAGGCCTTCGACCTCGGGGCAGCGGCGGTGGGCGCCACGGTCTATTTCGGCTCAGCCGAGTCGCGCCGCCAGATCACAGAGATCAGCGAGGCCTTCCAGGCCGCCCACGAACTGGGCATGGTGACCGTACTCTGGGCCTACCTACGCAATCCAGCCTTCAAACACGAGGGTAGCGACTACCATTCGGCGGCGGATCTCACCGGTCAGGCCAATCACCTGGCCGCCACCATCGAGGCGGATATCATCAAGCAAAAACAGGCAACCCTGGATGGCGGCTACACCGCCATCAACTTTGGCAAGACCCACCCCCGGATCTATGAGGAGCTCTCCGGCAGCCACCCCATCGACCGGGTGCGTTACCAGGTTGCCAACTGCTACATGGGGCGTATCGGCATGATCAACTCAGGTGGGCCCTCGGGCAAGGATGATCTACACCAGGCGGTGCGCACTGCGCTAATCAACAAACGGGCTGGCGGCATGGGGCTGATCTCTGGGCGCAAGGCGTTCCAGAAGCCCATGACCGAGGGCGTGGCCCTGCTTAACGCCATCCAGGACGTCTACCTATCGCCGGAGGTAACCATCGCTTGAAACGAGCAAGCTGTCACCACGAAGTCACGAATGGGATAGAAAAAGTTTGTGGTGCCCGCAAGCGCTAGGGCAGAATCAGTGACGCATAACCTCCCAACGCCTGACGCATCGCATCGATGGAAGGTGGGCTGGCCCAGGCCATGTCATCCAGCCCGCCACGACAGGTCAGCCGCATCACGTCAGGCTGTCGGTCTGAGCCAATCCAGAGATGTAGCGCGCGCATGATCATCGGTCTCCCGCTGCCATCCATTCCGGCGGATCTGAGCCCAGCCAACTGTAGTGGCTGCGGATGGTAGACGATCTCTGAGGTTTGTGGCTGAACCCTTACCACCAGGAAGGCTTCAGGCTGGATAGTTCTGTCGGTTTCGCTCAGTTTTTTCAGCTCAAAATTACAGCTTGGATAGTAGCGATCCAGCGCCTTTTTTGTGACCACGACGCCGCGCTGCAGATAGACCCGGGTCTCTCCTCCTGGCACCGTCAATGCGGTTTTCAGCTCGATACTCGATCCCACCGGCGGCGCAGAGTAGACATTCGACGAATCCTGCTTGCCCCCACCCATGGCACATCCGGTGAGAAGCAGAAACGCCCAGAACAGCACGCTGTTTTTCATGCTCACCCCCAGTTTGTATAAAGCTAGCCCAGGACCCGGAAATAGCAGGCCAGATCGGGCAGATCGACCTCGCGAGGCGCGATCTTCACCACCGAGTTTAGTGCAGGCTTGCTCTTCATTCTGACTCGCGCCTCCATCGCCAGTTCCGGGATCAGCACACTGGCCCGCTCCCCCTCAATGGCGACCACCACCCCCTCCCCCTGCCATTTGGGGTGGTCACGCAGATAGACCATGCGCCAGTGGTTGTTGGATTGGCGTTCCGCCTTGCGGATCGACATGCTCCCCAGCTCCGCCTGACTGATGCGTTCCGAGATGGTGTGGATGTCGAGCAGCGGCTCACCTTTGAGATGCGCACGCAGCTGCTGGTGGGTAAGCAGATCGGAGTAGCGCCGCAGCGGACTGGTGGCGCGAGTGTAGCGCTGCAGGCCGAGGCCGCTGTGGGGCTCCGGCTGGGTCTTCACCTGAGTCGGCTTGAACTTGCGCACATAGGCGTACATGGCCGCCAAATCCTGCGGCGAGGCCGGCGTGTCAGGCGGCGCCTGGGTGGCGAAGGGCACAGGGATCTCATTATCGCTACAGTAGATCGCCACCGCCTCCCCCGCCATCAACATCAGGTCGGTGATCATCTCACGGCTCTTCAGTGCCGGCAGCGGGGTGATCGCCACCCCCTCTTCGGTTGCCCGTATCTTCACCTCCGGCAGCTGGATGAAGGCTGCTCCGGCTGCCTTCCGCCGCGCCCGGTAACAGGTCGCCTTCTGCTGCAGCGCCGCCAGCAGCGGCTCCTCCAGACGCTTATCGGCCTCATCATAGGAGAGACGCTCCACCTTCAGGCGGGTGAGTTGCATCTGCACGTCCATCACCTCGCCAGCTTCAGAGAGCAGAAAACCAATCGACAGCGCCGGCGACTCCTGCTGCAGCCCCAACCCCAGCAGATGGGTGATGCCCGGCGGTAGCATCGGCACGATCTGCTCTGGTGAATAGAGGTTAGAACCACGAGAGCGCGCCTCGATATCGATCTCACTCTCCGGCGTCACCAGCGCCGCGGCATCGGCCACATGTACCCAGATGCGCTCATCATCGAGGCTCACCGCGTCGTCCGGATCCTGGTTGCCCGCATCGTCAATGGCATAGGCGGTCAGATGGGTCAGGTCGAGGCGCTGATCCTCAGGCAGCGCCGGCACCGGCTGCTGCGGCGTCTCCATCTGGACACCCATCCGTCTCGGATAGGGGTTTTCATTCTGCGACCAATAACCAGTCTTCACCAGCAGTCGATGGGCATTCAGCGGTGACTCCTGAAAACCCAGCGCCTTGAGGATGCGGCTGTTTTCACGACGCCTCAACGCCAGCGCCTCCACCTCACCCATCGCTTTGTTATCCTCCGGCAGCAGCTGCCCCTGTTCCACCCGTTCGACAAACGCCTCCCAGGCCTGCGCCTCAGCCGCCTTCGCCTGCCGCTGCTCACGCTCCGCATGCACCAGATCCGCCGGACGGGCACGAATCGCGCCGGGCGTGCCCTCAAAATAGAGGCCATCGGTAACCAACTCCCAGGCGGCCCAGGCAGTGGCGGGGGTATAGTCATCAAACACCAGCTCGGAGAACTCGCCGATCTCGACCTCGCTGCCATCCAGCAGCTCCCAGTTCTCCTCGATCTCACCCTGTTGCGGGGTAAGGTCCTTGAGACTGGTCAGCGGGCCAGGGTGCAGCAGTACAACGTCTTTGTCCCTGACCCGCTTGCGCTTGCCGCCCTCCAGCTCGATCTCGATCTTGTCGCTGATCTCAACTACCTTTGCAGGACGGATTTTGTAGAGGACAAGGCTGCCGACAGAGGGTTTACTCATTCAATTCTTCCAGGCCAGAGAGACAAATAACCGCAACGACAGGGAGCCTGCCGTCGTCAGGATGATGGGGTATGATACCGGCTGCGGACAATCAAACCCACAAACCTACGGAGTCAGATGAACAGTCAATGGATAAGATTTATGCGTGAGCGCAGTGCCGCAGCAGACGAGGCAAACAGCGAGCCGCTCACCAAAGCCCCTCAGATTGAGGAGTGCGCACTGAACGATCTCTCGCATTTCGCCCTGATCCAGGTGGAGGGTGAAGACGCAGAGCAGTTTTTGCAGGGTCAGCTGACCAACGATATCCGGGAAGTCACCGAACAGCACAGCCAGCTGGCCGGCTGGTGCACCGCCAAGGGGCGCATGATGGCCTGTTTCCGCGTCTTCCGCCGCGGCGATACGTTTCTGCTGCAGACCCCGACGGGTAATCTCGACGCGCTGGTCAAGCGCTTGCGTATGTACGTATTGCGCGCCAAGGTGAAGATCAACGACCTCACCGAGGATCTGGTACGGATCGGACTCAGCGGTGGCTGTGCGCTCGATCTGCTGGGGGAGCACTTCTCCTCCATCCCCTGGGAAGAGAACGATGTGGTAATGGAGGATGAGGTCACCCTGATCCGCCTACCCGGCAGCCGTCCTCGCTTCGAACTGGTTGGTCCAACGGCGACGATGCGGGAACTCTGGCAGAAGTTTGAATCCCAGGCCGCCATCGCGGACGAATCTTTTTGGGCGCTACAGAAGATCCGGGCTGGCCAGCCCACCATCTTCCCCCAGACCAGCGAGGCATTCGTGCCGCAGATGCTCAATATGCAGCTGGTAGACGGCATCAGTTTCACCAAAGGGTGCTACGTGGGCCAAGAGGTGGTCTCACGCATGCATTATCTTGGCAAGCTGAAACGCCGCATGTATCTTGCCCATCTGGAGAGCGATCAGCCGCCACAGCCTGGCGATGAACTGTTCGCCGAGCAGAGCAGTTCCGGCCAGGGCGCCGGCAAGGTGGTGGATGCCCGCCCCACCAACGACGGCTACGAACTGCTGGCGGTAATCGAGATCGCCAGTGCGGAGAGCGGTCGGGTGCTATTGGGCAAGACGGGACCGGCACTGCAGCTGCGCGAGCTGCCCTACCCGTTCACTGAGGAAGTCGTAACCAAGGAATGAGATGATAGACGAACACGCCTTTCTGACGTCGCTGTTCAAGGCGATTGACAATCACAAACTGACTCTACCGACCCTGCCCGAAGTGGCGTTGCGGGTACGCGACTCGGTCGAGCGCGAGGAGAGCACGGCCAAGTCAATCGCCGATATCGTCGCCACCGATGCGGCCCTCTCCGCACGTCTGCTGCAAGTCGCCAACAGCCCGCTTTACCGTGGCCGGGTAGCGATCGACAATCTGCAGATGGCAGTGGCGCGACTCGGCACGCGCATGGTGCGCAGTCTGGTGGTCAGCCTGATCATGCAGCAGATCTTTCAGCCCACCAGCGAGCAGCTCGACCAGCGCTTTCGCCAGGCCTGGGAGGAGAGTGTTCAGGTGGCGGCCCTGTCCCGGGTGCTCACCTCCAACCTCAAGCACCTGGACCGGGAACAGGCGATGCTCGCCGGCCTGATCCACAATATCGGTACCCTGCCGATCCTCACCATGGCTGAGCACGACGCGAAGCTGATCGACGACCGGGAAGAGCTAGAGCGGCTGATCGAACTGATCAGCGCACCCATTGGGCAGCGTATCCTGCAGTCCTGGGGCTTCCCCGAGTCACTGATCAAGGTGCCGGGCAGCTATCAGGATCTCAGCTATGATGGCGGCGAGCTGGCCAACTATGTCGATGTGGTCCAGGTAGCCCGCCTGCAGACTCTGCAGGGCAGCGACCACCCACTCGCGCAGCTCGACTGGAGCAAGATCCCCTCCTTCGCCAAAGTTGGCATCGACCCCGAGGTCAGCGTAATCGAGATCGAGGGCGTGGCAAAGGATGTGGCCGAGGTCGAGGTGATCTTTCTCGGATGAGCCTGCGCGGATCCGATCAGCATGATTGAGGTAGAAAACCTTAGCAAGCACTATGCCGGCGTGCGTGCTGTGGATGGCATCAGTTTCTCTATCCCCCAAGGCATCTGTTTTGGGCTGCTTGGCCCAAATGGGGCAGGCAAAACCACCACCGTGGAGATGCTTGAGGGGATTAAGAAACCCAGCTCCGGCAGCATCCGCTATCGCGGCGAACCCTTGGGTGAACGGTTCCGCAGCGAAGCCGGCATCATGTTCCAGCACACCGCGCTGCAGGAGTATATCCGGGTCGACGAAGTACTACGGCTATTCAGTCGCTTCTATGAAAAAACCCGGCCGCTGCACGAATTGATCGAGATCTGCGCCCTGCAGGAATTTCTCGATCGCGACACCCACAAGCTCTCCGGCGGACAGAAACAGCGTCTGTTACTTGCCATCGCCCTGATCAACAATCCCCAGGTGGTGTTCCTCGACGAACCAACCACCGGCCTCGATCCGCAATCCCGGCGCAATCTGTGGCAGCAGGTGGAACGCATCAAGGCGGAGAACAAGACCCTGGTGCTGACCACCCACTACATGGAAGAGGCCTATGAACTGTGTGATGAGATTGTGATCATGGATCACGGCAAAATCATCAGTCAGGGCTCGCCGCGGGCACTGCTCGATCACCACTACGACAATACCATCCTGACCCTGCCCCTCGACGCGCTGCCCGACGATTTTCCCCTGCAGAACGGTGAGACACGTCACCCGGTTGGGGATCGTCTGGAGATCCTCTCACAGGATCCTGACCGCACCATCCGGCGTCTGGTCGAATCAAGTATCTCACTCAGACAACTACAGGTCCGCTCCCCCACCCTGGAGGATCTGTTTCTCGAACTGACCGGCCACCACCTCAGGTCCTGACATGTCGCCACGCCGCTTGTTTGCCATCTTTGTCGCCCGCAACAATGAGTTTCTGCGCGATCGCACCGCCATGGCCTGGAACATCCTGCTGCCGGTCTTCATCGTGATCGGCTTTGCCTTTGCCTTCACCAGCGGCGACCAACACCTCTTCAAGGTCGGGGTGTTTGGTGATGACAGCGGGGAGCCGGCGCTTGAGCGTTTTCTGCAGACCCGCCACATCCAGTTCATTGCGCTGCAATCCCTGGAGCCCGCGATCAGCAAGGTCGATCGCCATCAACTCGACATGCTGCTCGATCTGCAGGACGCGCAATACTGGATCAACAGCAACTCCGCCAACGGCTATGTGCTCGAACGGCTGTTGGGCGACAGCCCGCTGCAGCGCCAGGCGGTGAGCGGTGAGGAGATCCGCTACGTCGACTGGGTGGTGCCCGGGGTGCTGGGCATGAATGTGATGTTCAGCTCATTGTTCGGGGTCGGCTTCGTGATCGTGCGCTACCGCAAGAACGGGGTGCTGAAGCGGCTCCACGCCACTCCCCTAACCGCCTTCGAGTTCCTCACTGCCCAAGTCGCCTCGCGCCTGCTGATGATCCTGCTGGTCACCTCGCTGGTCTACACCGGCACCAATCTGCTGGTGGGCTTCAGAATGCACGGTGCCTACTGGCTGCTGTTTCTGATCCTCACCGCCGGCACCCTGAGCATGATCAGCGTCGGACTGCTGGTGGCCGCCCGCTTCAGCAGTGAGGAGGCGGCAAACGGCATCCTCAACCTGATCAGCTGGCCGATGATGTTGCTCTCCGGGGTCTGGTTTTCGCTCGAGGGTTCCAACCCGCTGGTGCAGCAGTTCGCGCTGCTGCTGCCGCTAACCCACATGCTGGATGCAGCCCGCGCAGTGATGATCGACGGCGCCGGCCTTCAGGATGTGTTGACAGAACTTGTCACTCTGTTCGGATTCAGTGCGCTGTTTCTCGCCATCGGGGCGCGCAGCTTTCGTTGGGAGTAACACCCGACAGATGCCCCTCCAACCTCCTCCCACACAAAATATGCGGGCGCAAAAAAACCGGGGACAGTAGCCTGTCCCCGGTTTTTTATTGCGATCCCACCGGGGCTGAACCCCGGATCAGATCACCATCTGCCTACTTGTTGCGCTCCTGCACTTCCTTGATAACCGCCTCTGCCACGTTGGCAGGGCACGGCGCGTAGTGGGAGAACTCCATGGAGAACTGGCCACGACCAGAGGTCATGGTACGCAGGTCACCAATGTAGCCGAACATCTCACTCAGCGGTGCATCGGCCTTGACGCGCACGCCGGTGGCACCGGCTTCTTGGGACTTGATCATGCCACGGCGACGGTTCAGATCGCCGATCACATCACCTACGTGGTCATCGGGGGTGAACACATCGACCTTCATGATCGGCTCCAGCAGCTGCGGCCCCGCCTTCGGGATCGACTGACGATAGGCCGCCTTGGCGGCAATCTCGTAGGCAACCGCCGATGAGTCCACGGCGTGGAAGCCACCGTCCATCAAGGTGATCTTGACATCGAGCAGTGGAAAACCAGCCAGGGTGCCCGACTCCATGCTCAGCGCAAAGCCCTTCTCTACCGCCGGCCAGAATTCACGAGGTACATTACCACCGGTCACCTTGGATTCGAACTCGAAGCCGCTGTTCTGCTCGCCCGGCTCGATGATGTAGTCGATCTTGGCGAACTGACCCGAACCACCAGTCTGCTTTTTGTGGGTGTAGCTATCTTCGATGCGCTTGGTGATGGTCTCGCGGTAGGCCACCTGGGGCTTGCCGACGTTGACCTCGACACCATGGGTACGCTTGAGGATGTCGACCTTGATGTCGAGATGCAGCTCGCCCATGCCCTTGATGATGGTCTCGCCGGACTCTTCGTCGGTCTCGACACGGAACGAGGGATCCTCCTGGATCATCTTGGAGATCGCGATACCCATCTTCTCGGCAGCGCCCTTGTCCTTGGGTGCGATGGCGATGGAGATCACGGGATCGGGGAATACCATCGGCTCCAGGGTAGCGGGCTTCTTCGGGTCACACAGAGTGTGGCCAGTCTGGGTATTTTTCAGACCGATCAGGGCGACGATGTCACCGGCCCGGGCGGAGTCGAGCTCTTCACGGGAGTCGGCATGCATCTCTACGATACGCCCGATGCGCTCGGTCTTGCCGGTGAAGGTGTTGAGCACAGTGTCGCCTTTGTTCAGCACACCGGAGTAGATACGGGTGAAGGTCAAGGCACCGAAGCGGTCGTCCATGATCTTGAAGGCCAGGGCGCGCAGCGGCCTACTTTCATCAACAATGGCGAACTCTCCGGTCTCGTTACCTTCCAGGTCCACCTCGGGCTGGGGCTTGACCTCGGTCGGGTTGGGCAGGTAATCAACGACGGCATTCAGCACCAACTGCACGCCCTTGTTCTTGAACGCGGAACCACAGTAGGTGGGGAAGAAGTCGAGTGCGATGGTGCCCTTGCGAATGCAGGCATGGATGGTATCGAGGTCAGGCTCTTCGCCCTCCAGATATTTCTCCATTGCATCGTCGTCCTGCTCGACGGCCTTTTCGATCAACTTCTCACGCCACTCTTCGACAGCGTCGGTCATATCGGCAGGCACGTCCTGGATCTCGTACTTCTCGGGATCCCCGGAGTCATCCCAGACCCAAGCCTTGCGGGTCAGCAGATCGACCACGCCGATAAAGTTCTCTTCGACACCAATCGGCAGCACCATCACCAGCGGGTTGGCGGCCAGCACATTCTCGACCTGATCCACTACCCGGTAGAAGTCGGCGCCAAGGCGATCCAGCTTGTTGACGAAGATGATACGCGCCACTTCGGACTCATTGGCGTAGCGCCAGTTGGTCTCGGACTGGGGCTCAACACCACCGGAACCGCAGAACACGCCCACACCGCCATCGAGCACCTTCAGGGAACGGTAGACTTCGATGGTGAAGTCCACATGTCCGGGGGTGTCGATGATGTTCATGCGGTGGCCGTTCCACTCACAGGAGGTAGCAGCCGACTGGATGGTGATACCGCGCTCGCGCTCCTGGTCCATGAAGTCGGTGGTGGCTTCGCCCTCATGCACCTCGCCGGTCTTATGGATCTTGCCGGTGAGCTTGAGAATTCGCTCGGTGGTGGTGGTCTTGCCCGCATCCACGTGGGCAAAGATGCCGATGTTCCGGTATTTAGTAAGGTCTGTCATTTCTGCTCTCTAGTTAAACCCAAATAAAGTTGCTGGAGACCACCCTCGAGCGTTACTCAGCGGGATCCAACGCTTCCTTCCGTAACGACCAGGAAACAGCCTATGGCAGGCAACTGCGGCCAGCATCCGGCATCACCGCCGAAAACCCCATAAGTAGCTGTTTCTTAACAACTTTTGTAGGAAGTCATTTTATCAAGCCGCACACTATACCATACCCACTTGTTTTCTCGTATCTTTATTGGGAAATTGCTGTAAGGCGACTAAAACGCAGGGAAAACGCCCCTCCTGTTGCTAAAAAGCGACAGTTTGGATCGATTTCGAGAGGCCATCTCTCTCCCTACACATACCCCTGCCACAAGAGACAATCCCCATGCAACCATTCTCTCTCGCCCCCGACATCATCTACCTAAACCACGCCGCTGTTGCCCCCTGGCCACAGAGCACTGTCGATGCAGTGGTGCGCTTTGCCCAGGAGAATGGCACCCTTGGCGCCACCAACTACCCCGCATGGCAGCAGGAGGAACTGGCTCTCAAGTCACTGCTAGCACGCCTGATCAACGCGGCGGATGACTCAGAGATTGCGCTGCTGAAAAACACCTCCGAGGCGCTCTCGATCATCGCCTACGGACTCCCCTGGAAACCAGGGGAGAACATCGTCAGCATCGCCCAGGAGTTCCCATCCAACCGCATCGTTTGGGAGTCGCTCGCCTCCCAGGGGGTCGAACTACGGCTGGTCGATCTGCAGCACTCGAGCGGGGAGCCAGAAGAAGCCATCGCCGAGGCAATCGACCAAAACACACGGCTGCTATCGGTCAGCTCGGTTCAGTATGCCTCCGGTCTGCGCCTCGACCTGGGTCGACTCGGTAAGACCTGCCGCAAAGCGGGGATACTATTTTGCGTCGATGCGATCCAGAGCCTGGGGGCTATTCCCTTCGATGTGCAGGCGTGCCAAGCCGACTTTGTGGTGGCGGATGGCCACAAGTGGATGCTCGGTCCGGAAGGCGTGGCGCTCTTCTATGTACGGCCTGAGGTGCGCGATCATCTCCGCCTACAGCAGTTTGGCTGGCACATGGTGGAGGCGATGATGGATTTCGATCGACACGACTGGAGACCCGCTCCGGACGCCCGGCGCTTCGAGTGCGGCAGCCCCAACATGCTCGGCATCCACACCCTGGCGGCGAGCCTGCGGCTGCTGCTGAAGACCGGCATCGAGCAGGTGGCGATCCGCATCAGGCATAATATGGATTTCGCCCTGCAGCAGGTGTCTGAATACGGATTTGAGAGCCTGACACCTGCTGCAGCGAACCGCCGCGCCGGGATTCTCTCTTTCCGCATCCCCGGCCATGACAATCAGCAGATCCAGCAGGCTTTGATGCAACAACAGGTGATCTGCGCCTATCGTGGCGGCGGGATTCGCTTCTCTCCACATTTTTACAATACAGCCAATGAGATAGGAGACGCTTTTAACGTCATCAGGCAGATCACCAAAGCTATCCGCTAAAGCACGCCACAGTGGCTCCATTAATATCCACTTATTTAATGATTTGCATCAAAAAAAAAGGAACCCGGTTTATCTATATTTGTTGCTGTAGTCCGCTTCTTCCCATTGGAAAAGCAAAGAAGCCTCAAGTAGTAATTGACCTTATTTTTCCAGGGAACCGCAGACCGTTTGTACCCTCGATCGTGACAATGGAGTAAGCAAGATGAAACGAACCCTGCAACTTGTAGCCGCAGCAGCACTGGCTGGTTCCGCAATGATGGCATCCACCTCCGCCTCTGCCTTCTGGGGACCTTTCGACTGGTTTGATGATGGTTATGGGCCTTGGGGCGGAGGGCCTTGGGGCGGCTATCCTTACTATGGTGGTTATCCCTACTACGGTGGTTATCCTTATGGCGGCGGCTATCCGGGCTGGGGTGGTTACACGCCCTACTATGGCTATCCCTATGCGGCTCCCGCGGCGCCGGCACAGCCAGCAGCAAAGGCTGAATGAGCCGACTACATCCGACTCCACAACAGAGCCCCGCCCAGTGCGGGGCTTTTGTTTCCCAACCCGCCACTGCTAAGCTGCCGTTTTGCAGCCAACACTAGTACAAGATGCAGGATAGACAGATCTCACTGGCCCACGGAAACGGCGGGCGTTTCATGCGCGAACTCATCGAAGAGATCTTTGCGCGCCACTTGGCCAATCCTGAACTCGACGTGCATGCTGATGCGGTGGCCTTGCCGTTGGAGCGGGACGGCGATCTGCTCTTCACCACCGATGGCTTTACCGTGCAGCCACTGGAGTTTCCGGGCGGCAATATCGGCTCACTGGCGGTACACGGCACCTGCAACGATCTGGCGGTGGCCGGCGCCCTGCCCCGCTATCTCAGCCTCAACGCCTTTATCGAGGAGGGCTTCGAGATCGAACAGCTGGAGCGGATTGTCAGGAGCATCGCCGCGGCGGCCAACGCCATCGATGTGCGAATTGCCGCCGGTGATACCAAAGTGGTGCGCCGTGGCGAGGGTGGCGGCATCTACCTCGCCACCACCGGTGTCGGGCTACGCCCGGCCGGAGTGCGGCCCGCACTGGACAGAATCCAGGCCGGAGATCGGGTGCTGGTCAGCGGTCCGGTGGGGGATCATGGCATCGCGGTGATGCTGGCGCGGGAGCAGTTCGGCCTGCACGGTGATCTCAGATCAGATGCCGGCAGTGTGCTGCGGCTAACCCAATCGCTGCTCGATCTGCCGGGGCTGCACTTTATGCGCGACCCGACCCGCGGCGGTCTGGCCACCGTCGCCCATGAGATCTGCCGCGCTACCGGCCTGCAGGTGCGGTTGAATGACAGCGCCATCCCGGTCAGGGATCAGGTACGCTCGGTGTGCGAGATCCTCGGCTACGATCCCCACTACCTGGCCTGCGAGGGCCGGGTGGTAGCGATTGTTTCACCTGATCAAGCTGAGACTGCGTTGGAACGCTGGCGGGGTTTTGATGAGGGGTGCGATGCAGCACTCATCGGCACCCTCCTGGCCGAGGATGCCCATGTCATCCTGCAGACGGAACTGGGGGGTGCGCGCATCCTCGAGGAGCTGGAAGACGACCCCCTGCCACGCATCTGCTGATGACCCAGCAGATACGTGGCAGTCGGATCACCTCAGACTCCAGCCTTCGGTCAGCCCTCCCATGCGGGCAATCGCCTGAGCCGCTCCAGTTCCGAGCTTTTCAGCAAAACGATCCCAGATATCCTCTTCCGGGGTGAAATCGACGATATCCTCGGCACCGATCACCTCCCGTGCGACGTAACTGCTGCTGCCGAAGGCGTCCACCAGCCCAATCTTCAGCCCCTCCTCGCCACTCCAGAAGAGCCCGGAAAAGAGCTCAGGATATTCATCCACTTTGAGGCGCTCACCTCGACCCTGCTTTACCGTCTCGATGAATTGGGCATGCAGTTGATCCAACATGCGCTGGATATGTTCCCGCTCATAGTCGTTCACCGGTGAGAAGGGATCGAGGATCCCCTTATGTTCGCCGGCGGTCATCAGACGGCGTTCGATGCCCAGCTCCTGCATGACATCGACAAAGCCGAAGCCGTTCATCAGCACACCAATCGAGCCGACAATGCTACCCTCATCGGCATAGATCTCATCCGCCGCCGCCGCGATGTAGTAACCACCTGAGGCACACATATCGACGATCACCGCATAGAGCGGGATATCGGGATATTTTTCCCGCAGCCGGGTGATCTCCTGATTGATGTAGCGCGACTGCACCGGACTACCGCCGGGTGTATTGAGGCGCAGGATCACCCCCTTGGTGTTTTTATCTTCAAAGGCATTGCGCAGGCCAGTCACCACCTTGTCGGCGCTCGCCTTGGTGTCGGGGGCGATGATGCCGTTGACCTCCACCAGCGCGGTGTGTTTTTCGCTGCCCGCCATCTTCACGTCGATATCATCCGACCACCAGATCGTCAGCAACAGGAATAGATAGAGGAAGGTAAGGGACTTGAAAAAGATACCCCAGCGACGGGCGCGACGGCCCTCGTTGAGGGAGGTCATCACCACCTTGTTGAGCAACTCCCGCTCCCACCTGGAGGGGTCGCCCTGCTTAGGCTGTGGGTTTTCGTGACTCTGATCCGACATAAACTACTCCTCTTATCCTTTTGATAATCTTCAATTACGTCTATCAGGCAATATCCGCAGAAAAGCTTTCGAGCCACTGTGGGATCTCGCTAACCCGGTCAACACAACCCAACGGATTGTGCTGTCGCAGACGCTCCACACTGTGCACCCCATAGCTCACAGCAAGGGATTTAGTGCCCGCATTGTTGGCCATCTGCAGATCATATTCGGTGTCGCCAATCATCAGCGACTCTTTGGGCAGAACCCCGAGTTCATCGAGAATCTGCTCCAACATCTCAGGGTGAGGTTTGGAGAACGCCTCATCGGCACACCGGGTGGAATGGAAATAGCTGCCCAATCCGCTGCTCTCCAGCACCATATCAAGACCTTGCCGACCCTTGCCGGTGGCCACCGCCAGCAGATAATCCTCAGCAGCCAAACGCTCGACCACCTCCCGTGCCCCTTCAAACAGCTCTGATGGGGTAGAATTTTCGCCCAGGAAGTGAACCCGGTAGCGGGTGACAATATCGTGATGCAGTTGATCATCTGCACCAGGGAAGAGCATATCAATCGCCTCCCGCAGACCCAGCCCAATGATATTGCGGATCGCCTCATCGCCAGGAGAGGTCAGCCCAAGGTCATCCACCGCAGCCCGCACACAGTTCACAATACGGGCCTCTGAGTCCATCAAAGTCCCATCCCAATCAAATATTAACAGCTTAAACTTCATCTTATTTATCAAGTTCATTTAAAACAGCTTCAAGCACATCTGGTAGCGGTGCCTTGAACTCCTGGTCACGCTTTTCGCCCGGCCAGCGGAATTTTATCGAATGGGCATGCAGAAACAGCCGCTTCAGTCCCAGTTGGCGCAACTGACGGTTAGCGATCTCATCCCCGTAACGCGTGTCGCCCAGGATCGGTGACCCCAACCAGGCACTGTGAACGCGAATCTGGTGGGTACGCCCGGTCACCAATTCTGCCTCAACCAGGGTGGCCTGCTTAAACCGCCGAACCCGTGTAAAACGGGTCAGCGAGGGCTTGCCAGCCGCATCGACCCTTACTACACGCTCACCGCCCTTGAGGGTGTTCTTCAGCAAGGGGGCATCAACCTCTTGTCTACCCTTGCGCCAACTTCCGGCCAACAGAGCCAGATAGCGTTTGTCGACAAGATTTTTCTGCATCAGTTCATGCAGGGATCGTAAGGCACTGCGACGTTTGCTCAGCAGCAGACAGCCCGAGGTATCTCGGTCGAGGCGATGCACCAGCTCAAGCGAGCGCTCCTCGGGGCGCAGCGCCCGCAACGCCTCAATTACCCCAAAGCTGAGACCGCTCCCGCCATGCACAGCCATGCCGGCCGGTTTATTGATCACCATGATGCGTTCATCCTCAAACAGGATCGACCGCTCCAAACGCTCCCGCTGTTCTCGCGAGAACCTGGGAGGGGCGGGTGAAGCTGCCAGCCGTACCGGTGGAATACGCACCTGGTCACCCAATTTTAGGCGGTAGTCGGCCTTCACCCGACCACGATTGACCCGCACCTCCCCCTTGCGGAGGATGCGATAGATATAGCTGCGTGGTGCACCTTTAAGCTCTCTCAGCAGAAAATTATCGATTCGCTGCCCCTCGCTGCCCTGTTCCACCGAGACCATCCGTACCGTCGGGGTTTTCTTTTGTCTATCTGGCATTTAGCTTCTGCTTTTGTTCCACGGTGATTGATGCCCTCGCCGAAGATTGTTATATTTCCAGGTGATTTTTTTGACGCTGGTGAATGCGAGGCACTCTCCGGCGTCAGCACGGCAAGAAATTTCATCCCCCCAGCCTCCGCAATTTTGGGGTGAGGGAACGATGTCAAAGCCACGCCGGAAGGCCTTAACGAGCCGGTACCTCAGCCTCTGCTTGCACTGTTCAGAGACCCGTACCGCCCTCAGCCGTTTCCGTCGTGGGATCGACCGAAAAGAATTGAGGTGCCGTCTGACTCGGCCACCCTCCCCTGCAACTTCAGTGCTGCGCCACGTCGGGAAAGCGCCGGAAATCCGCATGATTGCGGCCGTAGCGCCCCGGGACGCAAACGCGCCCATTCCGTGGCGAGCCTTTTCCGAGCAGGGGACTGGCCCCCAGACGGCGAACTTTAACAGTTTTTCAACTGTCCGAGCTAGCATGAAATCAGCTAGCTGATCCGGAGCCTGTGCCGTGAAATTTGGCCTGCTCTTGATCCAGACAATGCGCAACCGGCCCCGAGATTTATTGGATGAGGCCGCCGCATGGCCGAGGCTCTGCTGCTTTCCAGCTCGGACAGTTGATAATGGACACAACACAACATGAAAAGAATGCTGATCAACGCAACTCAGCCAGAAGAGTTGCGCGTTGCGACTGTCGATGGACAGAAGCTCTTCAATCTCGACATCGAGATTCCCGGCCGGGAACAGAAAAAAGCCAACATCTACAAAGGGAAGATCACCCGAGTCGAACCCAGCCTAGAGGCTGCGTTTGTCGAATATGGTGCTGAGCGCCACGGCTTCCTGCCGCTGAAGGAGATCTCCCGCAGCTACTTCACTGAAGCAGCCCGCCAATCCAGCGGACGCGTCAACATCCAGGAGGCGATAAAAGAGGGCCAGGAGGTCGTCGTCCAGGTGGAGAAGGAGGAGCGCGGGAATAAAGGCGCCGCACTGACCACCTTCATCTCACTGGCCGGCCGTTATCTGGTATTGATGCCTAACAACCCCCGCGCCGGCGGCGTCTCCCGCCGCATCGAAGGCCAGGACCGGGCCGAGCTCCGCGAGGCGATGAGCACGCTCGAGATCCCTGACGGCATGGGTCTGATCGTACGCACTGCCGGCATCGGCAAGAACGCCGAGGAGTTGCAATGGGATCTGGACTACCTGATCCAGCTCTGGCAGGCGATTGAAAAGTCGGCCACGGCCAAACCCGGCCCTTTCCTGATCTACCAGGAGAGCAACATCATCATCCGCTCGATCCGCGACTACCTGCGCGCGGATATCGGCGAGATTGTCATCGACGACGCAGAGGTCCACGCCCAGGCCCAGCGCTTCATCAGCCAGGTAATGCCGCAGTACAGCAGTAAGCTGCGTCTCTACGAGGACGAGGTACCGCTGTTCAGCCGCTATCAGATCGAGAGCCAGATTGAATCCGCCTTCGAGCGGCAGGTGCACCTGCCCTCCGGCGGCGCCATCGTGATCGACCCCACCGAGGCGCTGACCTCGGTCGACATCAACTCGGCCCGCGCCACCAGGGGTGCCGATATCGAAGAGACCGCACTCAACACCAATCTTGAGGCGGCGGATGAGATCGCCCGTCAGCTGCGCCTGCGGGATCTTGGCGGCCTGTTTGTCATCGACTTCATCGACATGACCCCCGCACGCAACCAGCGTGAGGTGGAAAACCGCCTCAAGGAGGCCCTCAAGCAGGACCGTGCGCGGGTTCAGATCGGGCGCATCTCCCGCTTCGGCCTATTAGAGATGTCACGCCAGCGGCTGAGCCCCTCGCTTGGTGAAGCCAGCGCTCAGGTCTGCCCACGCTGCAGCGGGCACGGCACCATCCGCAGCGTGGAGTCGCTGGCCCTGTCGATCCTGCGCATCATCGAAGAAGAGACGATGAAGGAGAATACCGGCAAGATCATCGCCCAGTTGCCGGTAGATGTGGCCACCTTCCTACTGAACGAAAAACGTCAGCCGATCCACGACATAGAAAAACGTCAAGGGATCACTGTGGTGCTGATCCCCAATCCCAACCTGGAAACCCCCCACTTCAATATCGAACGAGTCCGACAGGCTGATCTTGCAGAGGAGCAAGAGACCGAAGCGAGCTATCGCCTGGTCGAAACCCACGAGAAGGAGATACCCAGCTTCGCCCGCTCTGAACAGAAAAAGAGCGAACGGCCTGCGGTAAAGGCGATCGCTCCCAGAGCGCCCGCTCCCACCCCACAGCGCCAAGAGACACCCCCACCGACGACCGAAGAGAGTAGTTTCCTGAAAAAAATCTTCACCAGCATCTTCTCCCCCAAGAACGGGTCAGCCGAGCCCGTCGAGAACAGCAAACCGGAGAAGACTGAAGAGGAGAAGCGTGAGCCCCGCAGCAGAGGCCAACGCAATGGGCGTTCCCGCGGAGGACGCAAACGCTCAACCAGCGGCGAGCAGCGTCAAGGTGGACGTGACAGCAATAGAAAACCAGCTGGAAGCAGTGAGGCCGGCCAGCAACCCCAGGCTGAGCCAAAGAGCCAAGAGTCCCGCACAGCGGAACAGAAGCAGCGACCGAACGAGCCAGCCAAGGCAGATGAAGAGAAGAGCGCTCCCAAGCCCAAGGGCGCACGCCGCGGCAGACGCGGTGGTCGTCGGCGCCGTTCCTCAGGCGAACGGCAACAGCCGCAGAGCCAGAGTGATACCAAACAGGGGCAGCAATCAGAAGGCCCCCCCCCAAAAACAAACGCTCCAGACAGCACTGCCACAACTGATAGCAGCGCAGCAGCGATTAGCAAAGAGACGACAGCCTCCAGCGGCGACAAAGGACAGGGCCGTCAACGCAGTCAGCGCCGTCCGGCTCCCAAGAAAAAAGTCAGCGATTCGACGGAGCAGACAACTGCACCGACTCCCAGTCAGGAGAAGGCTCCAGGGCCTGCCCAGAAATCCGCTGAGAAGCCCGCTGAGAAGCCCGCTGAGAAGCCCGCTGAGAAGCCCGCTAAGAAGCCCGCTGAGAAGCCCGCTGAAAAGCCCGCTAAGAAGCGCGGTGATGAGAAACAAAAGGATGTAACAACCAAGCCAGAAAAAGCCCCGGACAAACCGCAAAAACCGGCAGCCAAAAAGCCACAGAAGCCAACTGAAGCGCCGCAAGCAGATAAGCCGGCTGTGGCAGAAAAGCCATCACCGGCCAACACATCTTCGGCTGAGGCCCCGCAGAAGAGCACTGCTGATCGGCCCAAGCCGTCGGTGCAGAAGAAGCCTCAAAAAGCGCCCTCTACAGCGGCAGATAACGCCCCTGGCACGTCTGAAAAAGCAGCGACCAATCGCTCGACCAAACCGGCGGCCAGTCAAAAAGCAGACATGCCGACGATTGAAAAAGCAGCTGCCAGTCGTTCGACCAAACCGGCAGCCAGCCAAAAAGCAGACACGCCGACACCCGAAAAAGCCGCCACTCGGCAGACCGCCGCGGCACCCAAAACAAAACTTGCAGAGGCCGGTCCCAAACTGGTGCAGATAGAGACCAAAAAGCCAGCAACGTCCGATCAGAGCAAGGAAAAACCTGCCCCGAAAAAAGGCAGTGATGGTGGGTAACTAAGAAAAGACAATCCGGTCAGGGATGACCGGTCTGTTGTTTGGAAACCAGAGGCGCTGTGTTACGCACAGCGATTCAGCTACTGGCAGCGAGTGCGGGGATCCTTTGCCGTACCGTCCAGCAGATGCTTCTCGCGAATCATCTGCAACAGCCCTTCAGACGCCGTCTCGATCAGATCGAAGACCCGCTCAAAACCAGCAGCCCCACCATAATAGGGGTCAGGCACCTCCTGCACCCCCACATGAGAGGCAAAATCCATCAGCAGATGAAGCTTCTCTTCCGATCCCCGGGGGCAGACTGAAGTTAGATCGTTGTAATTTAAACGATCCATCGCGATCACATAGTCGAACTTCTCAAAGTCGCTGCTTGAAACCTGTCGCCCCCTAAGGTCGCTCAGATCAACACCACGCTGTTTGGCAACGCTGCGAGCACGGCGATCAGGTTGTTCCCCGGCATGGATACCGATGGTACCGGCAGAGTCCGTCTGGATATTTTCCGAGAGCCCCTCCTTCTCAACTAGAGAGCGAAAGACACCCTGCGCGGTGGGTGATCGGCAAATATTGCCCATGCAAACAAACAACACCCGAACCGGCTCACTCTGGTTCATCTGTATCTGGCCCCTGTAGTAATTCAGCGCTCGAATATCCATATTAATATTTCTTCTGTTCTTTGATCAGCATCCCGAACGAATCGCTGAAGCAATCCATCCAGCTCCCAACATTCCTGTCCTTGTCAGCCGGATCCCGGCCGATCAACCAAGGCCATGTTGGCAAAGATTAAACAACGATGCTAGCGCAGGAGAGGGTCAATCAGCGAAATTCGCCCTTCTAGCATGATCGCTGAACGGCACCCGGAGCCGGCACTAACCTAAGACGAAAAACCAACCTCTTACAGCCACACCGGCAATTCGATCAATGCCTCGATAATCGAAACTATTTCTATATTTTTCATGCAATTATCGTTTCTGTTCGGCGTATCAATCCGCATCAGAAGCGGATCTGCCTAGACTAAACCCAAGCGCAGATCCCATCTAACAGATAACTGTCTGCGCACCCTGCCTGAAATCGGACATTATGCCCTAAAGATAAAAATTCCTAATTAAGCAACACCGATTTTTCTTCAAGGTGTGAATAAAATCACGATACAAAATTTTTTTATCTTGAGCTTGTTGACCGTCCCCGCGGAAAAGGAGAGTTTAGCCACAATTCCATTGAAGTAATTAGGAACAAAAGGCAACATGGACGCCATTTTTCGACCAAGCAACTGGCGCGATAGGCGCTATTGCTCCTGTCTCCTGTTACTTCCAGGCTTGGACAACAAAAACAAAAGACAGGCACAGATTCAGTTAATTCAGCGGGGAAATTGAAGCGATGTTTTATCCTAATCAGCGAGTGCTCTTATTGGGGGTGGCCGTCAGCGGGCTACTATCTGGCTGTGGCGGCGGAGGGGGGACAACCCCCGACACCACACCACCCACCATCAGCCGGAGCGGCGATGCTACCGTCATTTTAGAGGCGGGACCAACTGCCACCTACACTGACGCTGGCGCCACCGCTACCGATGACACAGACGGCAACATAACCGCCAACATCACTGTCAACAACCCGGTCGACCCCACCACTCCTGGTACCTACACGGTCACTTACAACGTGACAGACGCCGCCAGCAATGCCGCCACCCAGGTGACCCGCACCGTAACTGTGGTGGCAGCCGCAGCGCCGACCATCACCCTGGCCGGCGACAGCGTCATCACCCTGGAGGCAAGCGCCACACCCTTCACCGAGCCAGGCGTCTCTGCCGACGACAGCTTCGATGGTGACATCAGTGCCAGCGTCAACATCAGCGGCAGCGTCGACACCTCCACCGTCGGCTCCTACACCCTGACCTACAGTGTCACCGATGCTGCAGGCAATGCCGCCACCCAGGTGACCCGCACAATCAACGTCACCGCCGACCTGACCCCGCCGATCATCAGCGTCAACGCGCCTAACCCACACACCTGGGAGACCGGCCCCACCGTATACATCGATCCAGGTGTGACCGCCATCGATGCTCTGGATGGCGACATCACCCCTGTGCTCATAAGCGGCACAGTCGACACCAACACCCCCGGCAGCTACACCCTCACCTACAATGTCAGCGATTCCTCCGGTAACCCCGCAATACCCGTCACCCG
>Ga0256843_1000295_pt1 | contig 43022 bp, 39 predicted proteins | sample AlvinellametaG_FD_191572 | JGI IMG/M metagenome (GOLD analysis project Ga0256843, IMG submission 191572) | Pompeii worm associated microbial communities from hydrothermal vent at the East Pacific Rise, Pacific Ocean - Alvinella | ecosystem: Host-associated > Annelida > Integument > Unclassified ...
TTTTGAGGTAATCTATTGCATTTTTTGTACTCTTAAATCTCTTTTCATCCAGCAAAAAATCTATATCTAGACCGATATTGTGAAATTTGACATTTTCTATCTTATGAATATTATAAAATGAGATAATGGTATGATTTCTATTTAAGTGGTCGGAGTATTTAATCTTTTTGACCTTTACCCCAAAAAAATCAATATCTTCTTCAGAGATTCTATCAATTAACTTCTCATTTGCCAGGCGGTACTCAACAATGTCTGAAATATAGACAATTGGTAGATTATGCTCTTTTGAAAACTCTCTTAAATCATCTCTTCTTGCCATAGTTCCATCATCTTTGATTATTTCGCAAATGACAGCTACAGGATAAAGACCAGCTAACTTACAAAGGTCAATAGAGCCTTCAGTGTGACCAGTACGCACCAAAACACCACCATCTTTTGCAGTCAAGGGGAAAATATGACCAGGTCTAACAAAATCAGCACTTTTAGAAATTGGAGAAGATAGCAAAGAGATACACTCGCTTCTCTCTTTTGCTGAGATTCCAGTTGTAGCACTCTTTGCATCTACTGAAATTGTAAAAGCGGTCTCATGCATAGAGTCGTTTGATTCTACCATTGGATAGAGTTTAAGATTTTTGGCAATATCCTTGGATACTGGAGTACATATCAAACCTCTTGCTTCTTTTGCCATAAAATTTACCATCTCAGGAGTACTAAAGACACCTGCGTAGACTAAATCTCCTTCATTTTCTCTATCTTCATCATCCATCATTATTACCATTTTGCCATGCTTAATCTGCTCAATGGCATTTTCTACTCTTTGAATCGCTTCTGACATCAACTCTCCCAATTTTTTTGATATTTTAACCCATTAATTCTTCCATCAATATTCGATAGAAGTTATCTGGGTTTATTGGTGTAAGCAGGTATTGGTTAATCCCCACTTTTTTGATTGCCTTAATTAGTTTTGAGTTTAGATTGTCTACGAGTGCAATCACATTTTTATTTTTACAGACTTTTTTACAACCTCTTAACCACTCTCTCCACTCTTTGCTAGCATAAATTTCAGGTCCTAAAATCACTAAATCACTATTACCAATCTTAGCATTTACATCTTTTAGAGAGTTTGACCTTAGCATTCCTGAGAGACTACCTTTTAGTAGACTTTTGAGCATTAACCAATTGTTGTCTTCTCTACCGACATAGACAGCTCTTCTTTCTTGAAGTAAAAAACCAAGATTTTCTCGCATAATTGCAAGGCTCTCTTTTTGCTCTTTTAAAATATCATTTGAGTAGAGTTCTAAAATAGTATCAAACACTTTTTGTTGAGTAAAAGGTTTGATAATTACTGTATCACTTTTGGCTAAGTAGTCGCTAATTCTACTCTTTTGTGTCCCTGGCCAAGCCATTACTACGACTTTACCATCTCTTTTTAGAGGGTAGCCATAAAGTTCGAAGGAGTCAAAAAGCTCTTCTGCTAAAAATATCAAATCAAATGTTTTGTGATAGAGACGATTTTCTGCATCTTTCATATTACTAGATTTTGCTACATCATAGTGAAAATATTTCAACATCCCCTCTAGTGCATTAGCAACGAAGCGGTTTTTTTCGATAATAAGTACAGTTTTATTCATCCATTTTTTAGAAGGCAAGCGGTAGTTTCGTCTATCAAGTCGAATAAGAGGAATCTCAAAAGCCAATTTATTTATATCTCCATCCTCATTATCAAACTCCCCACCCATTGTCTCAATCAAATTTTTTATCCTAAAAAATTTTGGTTTATAGACTGCTTGCTTCATCTTTTCGATCTCTTTTGGAGATTCAGAAAGACTTTTAGTTGGGTCAAAGTATAAAAACTCTTTATCGCCTTTTTTTCTCACCGAAACAGATAAAATAATCTCCCCTTGGCGCTTGATTTTTACGATTATCTCAAGTAGAGTCACTAGAGCTTTACTCAAAACTATTGGATTACCCAAAATCTTAGCAGGAACTTTGTTTGAAATATCAAAAATTAGATTGAGTCCATCATATTTCCAGTGCTTTGACATTATTACACTGATATTTTCCAAGATAGAGTTAATATTAAAAGGAATCTTATTGGAGTTTAAAAACTTCTCCTCTGGCAAAATTGTCTGCTCTAACTCTTCAAGTCTACTTTGCAATTGATGAATAGACTGCAAAGCACTTCCTAAAAATGTCACTTCTCTATCATTTAAATCAGACTGAATTAAGAGTCTATTCATATTTATAATATTTTGGATGTGTGCATCACTCTCTCTACAAGTTCTTTTAAGGTGACCATCGATAATTTGTAGATGTTTTTGTAAATCTATACAATCAATATCTTCTAGTTTTTCATCTGGAATCTCTTCGCTACAGTAGTTTAATCTATCTTCACACTCTTTTAGCTTCTGCTCAATTGAGACTTTATTGATAAAGTTTTGGATATGATATTTTATTCCATCTCTTCCTGTATGGTAGGGTAAGAAAAAATCAACCCCTAGCTCTATAAATTTATGGATATCTCTCTCTTTGCTTTCATCATAAATCACCAAAGAGTAGGTCGACTTGAACTTCTCTAATGTCTTGACTACTTTCCTAAATGCTCTAACCTCTCCTCTAAAATCGATGATTATTAAAGAAAACTCCATCTTCTGAGGAGGTGAAAAATCGATAATATCAGTAGGATATATTGACCATAAGAATCTTTCAAATAGTTTTGTTAAATCCTTCACATCTCTTGAGAGTTTTAGATAAAGAGCATCTAGTTGTAGTTTCATCTTAAGAGCCTTTTGTATATATTATACTTTTATGCTTATTTAGATAGAGTTCCATCTCTTCAAATTTATACTCTTTTGAGAGTTTGGTTAAATCATCTATCATCTTTTCACGCTCCAAATCCCACCAGTAGCCATTTAACTCTTCTAAAATCTTAGCACAGTGAAATGGTCTTCTCTCAATTGTAGCAGTAATAAGTTTTTTCATCTTCTCTTCAAATAACTCTTTGCTACCTTTTGGAAGTCTCTCCATCTGTTTGTCTCTAATTTTTTCAAGCAAATAAGCTTTTTCCATCTCACCTTTGATTGTATCTATTTTCTCTTTTAATTCAGTATAGTAAGCTTTTGCATCCTCTATATTTTCGCTAAAGAGAGCTTCCCTTAATTTACTAGCAATATCATAGATATTATAAGATTGGACATTATCAGCAGCTGCAATAATAATATCGACCTCTCTTAAAGCATCGTCAAACTCTCCCCAAAGTAGTTTGTGTAAAAGCCCATCAATACTATCTTCTACTGTTTTAATAAAATTTTCTACCATCTTACAATAAAGATGATGATTGCCTCCTGCTCTTTTTATTCCCTCTTTGACATTAAAACCGTAGCGAGCCATATAATACTCTTCATTTGATGGCTCTTCTTCCTTTTTATTGGATAGAATAGAAATTAAGACTTCATAAAATTTATTAAAATCTACCGGTTTAGCGATATAAGCTTGCATCTGATAATCTCTGAGTTTACTTTCATCTATATTATCAGCTGTCAAAGCTACTACTGGAAGATGTGCATAGCGATCATTTGCTCTGATATATTTTGTAGCCTCTATTCCATCCATTCCTGGCATATTTAAATCCATCAAAATTAGATCAATATCACTCTCTTTAGAGAGAATTTCTAGTACTTCTTCACCATTATTGGCTAAAATTACTTCAATACCAGTATCTTCTAAAAGTCCCATAATTACAGCTTGATTGATACTATTATCATCAGCTACTATTATTTTGACACCCTGGAATGTAGCTATATTTTCTAAAATCTTCTCTTTGGTTGAGGCATTTTTTTCCATATCCGTCGTAGCATAAATATTGACAATCAAATCAAATATCTTCTTTTGAGTCAGAGGTTTTGTCACTCTAAATTTAAACTCTTTACTCTCTTGAATGTAAGATTTGTCAAGATACTCTGAGTATAAATTCACCAAAACAGCACCCTTTGAGTCTTTAATAACCTCTGTATAGACATCCTCTGCCATGCTATCATCAATAAAAATTAGGTCATATTTATTCTCTTTTAGATTTTGATATAGAGTCTCTTCGTCTGTAACTATTGTTGTTTTGTAATGGAAATACTTCAACATTTTGGCTAGGGCTTCTGCTGAGTATTTATTGGCATCGACAATCAGTACATCTTTATCCATCAAATCTTTAGATGGTAGACGATAGCTTCTTCTTTCTACTCTTTCTGTTGGCATTGTAAAGTAAAATCTACTTCCGACACCTTGTTCGCTTTCGACACCAATCTCTCCACCCATCAACTCAACAAGCTGTTTTGATATCATCAAACCAAGACCACTACCTCCATATTTTCTACTGATTGAGGCATCAGCTTGAGTAAATTTTTGGAATAGTTTAGATTGTTGCTCTTTAGTCATCCCAATTCCAGTATCAATCACCTCAAAAAGAAGTACACCTTTTTTGCGTTCATCATCTTCTTTTGCCATAGTGATTTTGAGTATTACTTGACCCTCTTGGGTAAATTTAATAGCGTTACTAATTAAGTTTACCAAAACCTGTGAGAGTCTAAGTGGGTCACCTTTGATTGTAGCTGGCACATCCTTATCGATATCAAAAATCAACTCAAGCCCTTTTTCTTCTGCTTTGACCCCAACAACAGTAGCTACTCTGTCTAAAATCTCATTAATATCAAATTCAATAAACTCAAGTTCAAGTTTTCCACTCTCTAGCTTAGAAAAATCCAATAAGTCATTCACAAGTCCAAGCAGAAGTTCTCCTGAACTTTTAATTTTTTTGAGATAACTTCTTTGTTTGTCATCCAAATCTGTCTTTTCTAGGAGATGAGAGATTCCTATTACACCATTTACAGGAGTTCTAAGCTCATGCACCATTGAAGCAAACCAAGAGTCTTTCATCTGAAGAGTTAGCTCTAACTCTTTTTTCTCTTTATTATAGGTATTTCCAATACTAATTAACTTATCTTTTAACTCTTTTACTTGACCTTTTAATTTATAAAAGCCATGTTTATATTTAACTTTTGTAATAATCGATGGAAAAAATAGGGCAAAAGTTTCTTGAGGCTTAGCAGGAACTAGATTAATATTACTAATTACAAATGGTAAGTTTTTGATCCAATCATTTATCTGAGTATAGATAAAAACAATTTCATAATCTTTTTTCAAATCCGAAATTTTTTTAATTAGAGAAAGATATTTTCCCTGTGAATCACTATTTTCTTGAATAATTATTACCATATTAAACTCTTTTGAGAGTGTCTCATCAGAGATATAATCTATAAGGTCTTTTTTTCTTTTGATAATATTGATATTATCTACAAATCTTTTGACAATCTTTGCTGTATCACTAATATTATCACCTTTTATATCTAGACATAAAGCATTTATACTAAATCCCTTTTTGCCTACACCCTCTCCAAACTCTTTCATCATACTACTATCCTTTTCATAGATGGGCTAAGTCTTGTGGTAATCTCATAACTTATTGTATCAAATTGTTTAGATGCCTCTTTTGCATTATTCATAATGCATACCTCATCAGCAGCCCCTTTTAGTGTAATAAAATCCATCGATACTCTACCTATAATCTTTTGACCATCAGGAAGTGTGTAAGCCCTTTTGCTATCTCCTCTTTGCCAGCCATCTCCATAACCCAAATCATAAGTGGAGTAAAAACCATCCTCTTGAATAATAAAATCTCCACCATAACCTACCCTTTGTCCAGCCTTTAGCCATTTTGTAGAGACTCTCTTTGCCCAAAGAGACAAAACAGGCTCTAAGTTAAATTCTCCAAAAGATTCGGGTAAATGACTATAACCATAGATTCCAATTCCAACTCTTGCAATATCTTCATCAAAACTATTACATCTTAAAAGTCCTGCCGAATTGTGAGAGTGAAATCTTACTCCTTGGAAACCGAAATTTTTGACAATTGATTTTACTTCTTTAAACCGTCTCTTTTGCCAGAAATATTCACTACTTAACTCATCACTAGAGCGGTAATGACTCATCACTCCCACTAAATTTAGCCCTCTATTTTTAATAATCTCCAAAGCATCCTTTAGCATAAAAAAAGAGATACCATTTCTATGCATTCCTGTATCAACTTTTAGCTCAATCTTTGTCTTTTTTGATACTTTTTTTAAAGACTCAAAATCATTAATAGCAAAAGAGAATCTACTATCACTTACTACATTCCCACCCAAAACTAAAATCGACTTAAAAAACTCTTTAATCTTTAGAGCTTCATTATAATTTGCAACGACAGCCTCTTTGATTCCAAACTCTGAAGCAATTTGGGCAATTTCTATAGCTCCATGACCATAAGCATTATCTTTTAAGACCACAGCTAGCTTCTCTTTTGAACCACTCTTTCTTGATAATAACTTTAAGTTTTTAGTTAAACTCTTTTTATCGATTTTTATATATGCCATAAGAGATTATACTAAAATATTTAGCTTGGAAACTCCCTCTTTTGATAAGTTTGATAATATTTTTTTACCTTTTTTTATAAGAAGTTGACTTAAACTATCAATAATAGAAATTGGCTAAAATTCATTAATAAAAAAATAGAGGGAAAATTATATGATAGTTACTAGATTTGCACCAAGTCCAACAGGCTATTTGCATATTGGTGGATTAAGGACAGCTCTTTTTAATTGGTTGTGGGCAAGAAAAAATGGAGGAAGATTTCTCCTTAGAATTGAAGATACAGACCTAAGTAGAAATTCAGAAGATGCGCTAGAGGCTATTTTAAAAGCTTTTGAATGGGTTGGTTTAGATTATGATGGTGAAGTGGAGTACCAATCCAAAAGATTTGATATCTACAAAAAATATATCGACCAACTCTTAAAAGAGGGAAAAGCTTACAAATGTTATATGAGCAAAGAGGAGCTAGATGAACTTCGAGCTTCTCAAATGGCAAGAGGAGAAAGACCAAGATATGATGGAAGATATAGAGATTTTAAAGGGACTCCACCAGATGGTATTTCTCCTGTAATTAGAATCAAAGCTCCACTTGAAGGGGAGATTACTTTTGAAGATGGAGTAAAAGGTCAAATAGTAATCTCTGCTGATGAGGTAGATGATTTTATCATAGCTAGAAGCGACGGCACACCAACTTACAACTTCGTTGTAGCAATCGATGATGCACTGATGGGACTTACAGATGTAATCAGGGGAGATGACCATCTCTATAATACTCCAAAACAGATTGTAGTTTATCAAGCTTTGGGCTTTACTCTGCCAAAATTTTATCATGTGCCGATGATTCATAATGAAAAAGGTAAAAAACTTAGTAAAAGAGATGGAGCGTTGGATGTGATGGAGTATAAAAAAGAGGGTTTTTTGCCAGAAGCTCTGCTAAACTTTTTGGTAAGATTAGGCTGGAGTCATGGAGACAAGGAGATTTTCTCACTTGAAGAGATGATTGAACTTTTTGACCCAAAAGATATTAATAAATCAGCCTCAAGCTACAATTTGGATAAGCTGATTTGGCTAAATAGCCACTACATCAAAAATAGCCCAAATAAAAAGCTACTCAAACTACTAACCGAGCTTGACCTTGAGATTGATGAATTTGAAAAGCTAGATTTGCTATTAGATGTGACCAAAAGTCGAAGTAAGACTCTTTTAGAGCTAAAAGATAATATCAAAATGATTCTAAATCCACCATCTGGGTATGATCCAAAAGCTCTAAAAAAAGCGTTCAAAGGTGAAGCAAAGGAGATTTTAAAAGATTTCATAAATAGATTACAAAAAGAGCAAAATCTCAACTCACCTAGCGATTATCACAGTGTGATGGAGGAATTCGTCAAGGAGAAAGAGATTGGTTTTGGCAAAATTGGTCAACCTCTTAGAGTAGCACTTCTTGGAGCAATGAGAGGTCCAGGTGTCGATGAAGTAATGGCAATTCTTGGGGTAGAAGAGACAGCCAAAAGAGTAGAGAGAGTTTTGGAGGCTCTTTAAACTCTTTTGTATCCCCTCTGAGGGGATTAACCAATGCCAGCTTCGACTAGCTGGTGAATGTGTAATAAACCCTTTAATTTATAACTCTTATCCAAGACTAAAAGCATTTGAATTTTGTTATCTTCTATTATTTTGAGGGCATCGACAGCTAAAATATTCTCATCGTCTATAAATTTTGGATTCTTCGTAGCAATATCAATTGCTAAAATATCTAAGTCTACACTCCCTTTTTGTAAATAACGCCTTAAATCTCCATCACTAATGACACCTACGACTCTATTTTGAGCATCGATAATTACAGCATTGCCAAGCCGACCTTCACTCATTATAACAATAGCCTCTTTTAGAGGAGACTTATCACTAATTATTGGTAGATTTTTACTCTGCATCAAATCTTTGACTTTTACAAAAAGTCTTTTGCCTAGACTCCCACCAGGATGAAAAGATGCAAAATCCTCTCTTTTAAACTCCCTTTTATGCATCAAGGCAATAGCTAAAGCATCTCCTAGTGCCATCGTCAAAGTTGTACTAGCTGTTGGAGCCACACCCAAAGGACAAGCCTCTTGATTAACTGAAATATCTATTGTGCTAGTTGCATATTTTGCTAGAGTTGAATCTTTTTTAGCTGTCATTGCAATTAGTGGTACATCAAAACGCTTAATATGAGGTAAAATATTGGCTACTTCTTCACTCTCTCCACTATAACTAATCGCCAAGACACCATCATCCTTGCCAATCATCCCTAAATCTCCGTGGAGTGCTTCGCTAGGATGAAGGAAAAAGCTACTAGTACCAGTACTAGAGAGAGTTGAAGCTATTTTTGCTCCAACAAGCCCAGATTTACCAATACCTGTGACTATCAATTTCCCTTTGAGATTATAAATAGTCTCTACAGCATTTTTAAACTCTTTGGTAATTTTAGCATTAAGGAGAGCTTCTGCTTCAACCTCTAAAACCTCTCTTACAATTTTTATCACATCCACCTCATCACCTCAACTTAAAAATACAGTTGGGATAATTATAGGATACTTTTTAAACTTCTTAATAATATATTTTCTGACAGCACCTCTTAAATCATTTTCTATTATTTTATGACTAATTGTCTGGTCTATTTTACTATTTGTCAGATAATTTTCGATAATAAATTTCACATCTTTTGCAAACTGTCTATCATCTTTGTTTGCTACAAGCCCATAAGATGTAATCACTGGTGAACTTACCATTTTGCCCTCTTGGGCAGAGATTTGCACGACAATATTTACAATCCCTTCTGTAGCTAATTTCTGTCTATCATCTACTACATCAGCATAAATCTCTTTATTGTTTTGATTATCGATGTACCTCTTGCCAGATTTGACACTCTTAACCTTTTTGATATATTTTGGAGTGATTTCAATCTGATCTCCATCACTCATTAAAAGTATATTTCTCTCATCTACTCCACAACTTACAGCTGTCTTTGCGTGAGCTGAGATATGATTATACTCTCCATGAACTGGTAAGAAAAATTTTGGCTGAACCAATCTAATCATAAGCTTTTGCTCCTCTTGAGAAGCGTGTCCTGAAACATGAATGTCACTAAACTCTTTGTAGCGGACTGTGACACCAGCTTTTAGAAGCAGGTTCATTAGCTTTGAGACTGAAGCTTCATTTCCAGGAATTGCACTAGCAGAGATTATTACTGTATCAGTTGGTTTAAGTTTGATGTGGCGATGCTCATCCGTTGCCATTCTGCTAAGTGCGGCCATTGTCTCACCTTGAGAACCAGTAGTAATTACTAAGACTTCACTATCTTTATAGCGGTTTACTTCGTGAGCTTCGATAAAATGTCTCTCATCGATATTAATGTAGCCAAGTCTTCTTGCCGTATCGATATTTCTCTCCATAGAGCGACCAATCACACAGATTTTGCGGTTGTGCTTGACGCCACGCTCCATTGCTTGAAAAATTCTATGAACATTTGATGAGAATGTAGACATTATCACTCGTCCATTTGCCTTTTCAAAAAGAGTATCAAAAGTCTTCCCAACTACTGATTCACTTTTGGTGTAGCCTGTGTTGTGGGAGTTGGTAGAGTCAGAAAATAGACACAAAACACCTTTAGCTCCATAGTGTGCAAAGCGGTGCAAATCTGCAGTATAGCCATCGATTGGAGTATGGTCGATTTTGAAGTCAGCTGTATGAATTAATGTACCAATTGGAGTCTCAATCGCTAAAGAGCAAGCATCAACAATCGAGTGAGTCGTATGAATCCACTCAATCTTAAAATCTCCAAGCTTGTACTGCTTTCTTTTAATTACATAGTTAAAAAACTTTTTATCGGCGCCGAGTCCATGCTCATCAAACTTATTTGCAATCATAGCAAGAGCAAGTGGTGTCCCATAAATTGGGAACTTTAACTCTTTGAAAAGATATGGTACAGCTCCAATATGGTCTTCATGAGCGTGGGTGATTACTATTGCTTTTATCTTATTTTTGATAGCATGAAGATAGCTAAAATCTGGTACTAAAATATCGACTCCATGCATTGTCTCATCTGGAAAACTCATCCCCACATCGATAATAATTGCGCTACTTTCGCTCTCAAGTACGGCTATATTTCCACCAATCTCTCCTAATCCACCAAGTGGAGTAAAACGGAGTCTACCTTTTTGGTTTTGGTCTATCTTTCTCCAAGGAGTCATTCTCTCTTGTTGAATTTGCTCATTTTCAATGATAGCATTTTTCATATCATTTGGAAGATTTTGGTCAATTCTTGGTCGTCTAAAACCTCTTCTTTGACCTCTTGAGTTGTTATTAAACCTAGCTCCCCTACTATTATTATTATTATTATTATTTTGGTTTGCTATTTTGCCATTTCTATATGGATTTTGGTGCCTCTTTCTTTGAGGTTGCTCTTGATTTTCTAAAATCTCCTGTTTGGTTGTCTCTCTCTTTTTCTCCATCTATATCTTCCTTTAACTCTTTATATATCAGATGATAGATGCGAGTTACAACTTGATGAGGTCTGAGATTTGTATCGATAGATAGTTTATTAAATACTCTCTCCAAGGATTCTTTCGTAAACTTTTTGGATAGATTTTTGATAAGTTTCTTTCTTGGTTGCGAAAATGCCACTCTTAAAAATTCATCAAAACCATCCCTAATAAAATTACTGCTCTTTTTTATTTCTAAAATAGAAGAGACCACCTTTGGAGGAGGATTAAAAGCCTCTGGCGCTATATCAAATAGCAGATTCGCACTCCCACAACTACTAGCAATTACAGAAAGAGCGCAAAACTCTCTTTGCTGGCTCTGGGAGGCAAACTTAAGAGCTACCTCCTTTTGAACCATTGTTAATACGCCTTTGCAGTTGCTATCTTCTAGAGCTTTGAGTATGATATTTGTCGCTATGTAGTAGGGTAAGTTTGCTACAAGATAGTAGGGTTCATCAGCCAATGAACCGTTATCTTTCCAATACTCTAGCACATCACCACACCTAAGCTCAAGAGAGTTAGAATCAAGGCTCTCTTTAAACTCTCTATTTAGATACTTACAGAGTCTCTCATCGACCTCATAAGCTATGACTCGCGGAGCATTATCTAAAAGCTCTTTGGTCAAATCACCTAAGCCAGGTCCAATCTCCACAATTAGGATGTCTTTGGGCATCGCCAAGATGATTTTGGAAATCACACTCTTATCTATCAGAAAATTTTGACCAAATCTCTTATTTGGTTCAATTTTGGATTTATTATATTTCATTAACTCTCTTTTTTTGCTGAAACTTGCTAAAAACAGTTTAGATATAATAGCACAAAAATATCAACATAATTTTTAAGAGAGATAAAATGGAATATTTTGCAAAGAGGATTATCCCATGTTTGGATGTAGACAATGCTAGAGTAGTCAAGGGTGTAAACTTCGTCAATCTAGTCGATGCTGGCGATCCTGTGGAAGTGGCTAAACGCTATAATGATGAAGGTGCAGATGAGATTACATTTTTGGATATTACAGCTACTCATCAAGAGAGAAAGACAATCGTAGATGTCGTAAAAGAGGTAGCAAAAGAGGTTTTTATTCCATTGACTGTGGGGGGAGGAATCAGAAAACTAGATGATATTTATAATCTTTTGGCTGTAGGTTGCGATAAGGTTAGTATCAATTCAGCGGGCATTGCAAATCCAAACTTCATAGATGAGAGTGCCAAGAGATTTGGTTCTCAGTGTATAGTCGTAGCAATTGATGCCAAAAAAGTAGGAGATAAAAAGTGGCATATCTTCACCCACGGAGGTAGAAGGGATACTGGAATTGATGCGATAGAGTGGGCAAAAGAGGTCTATAATCGTGGAGCCGGAGAACTTTTAGTAACTTCTATGGATGCAGATGGTACAAAAGCAGGCTTTGATAATGAGTTAAATTTGGAGATTGGAAAAGTAACAAAGGTTCCAATCATCGCCAGTGGTGGGGCTGGAAATATGGAACATATCAAAGATGCCTTTGTCAAAGGTAAAGCTGACGCAGCTCTTGCAGCTTCTATTTTTCATTTTAGGGAGATTGATATTATGGATTTGAAGCACTATCTAAAAAATCAAAATATCCCTGTAAGGATTTAAAAGGCTTTAAGATGTTTGTATGCGCTGGAAATGGAGAGAGTTTTGATTTTGCTACTCCAATTGGTGTAGGAATGATAGAAGCTAGTATCAATTTGACCAGAATTATGTTGATGAGTCCTCCTGAGTTTATAATCTTTGTGGGTACTGCAGGAAGCTATGGTAAAAAAGAGATTTTTGATATCGTTTTTAGTAGGAGTGCTTGTAATATTGAGCAATCATTTATGGAGGAAAACTCTTATACTCCAATAGATAATTTTATCTCTGTTGCCCCAAATCCCCAAAAAGATATAATTATAAACTCTTCAAACTACATCACAACTAGTAAAGAGGCTTCTAAAAAGTATCTAGACTATGGTACAGAGCTTGAAAATATGGAGTTTTTTGGGGTGATGAGTGTAGCAAGAGAATTTAATGTCAAAGTAGCAGGAGTCTTTTGTGTGACAAACTACTGCTTTGACAATGCTCACGAAGAGTTTATGAAAAATAGAGCAGAGGCGATGGCAAGACTTGATTTTTATGTTAAGAAAAATCTAAAAGATGAACTTAGCTTATGAGTGATTTTGCCAAAACTCCAGAGCCTCCATACTACGCTGTTATTTTTACCTCCTTGAAAATTCAAGATGATTTAGGCTACAAAGATATGGCAGAAGAAATGCTAAATATTTTAGAAGATTTTGATGGTTTTTTAGGAGCAGAGAGTTTTAGAGGTGAGGATGGTTTTGGAGTAACAATCTCCTTTTGGGAGAGTCTAGAAGCTCTTAATCTTTGGAAAAGTGACCCAAAACATAAAGAAGCTCAAAAGTTAGGTAGAGAAATTTGGTATAAAAAGTATAAAATCAGAATTGCAAAGGTCGAAAGAGACTATAGCTTTGGAGAGAACTAGTAGACAAAAGGGAAACCTAGCAGAAGATAAAGCTTGTGGTTTCTTAAAAGCTAGAGGTTTTGAAATCTTGGAGAGGAACTTTTATGCAAGTCGTTTTGGTGAGGTAGATATTATTGCAAAAAAGAGTGATATAATCTACTTCGTAGAGGTTAAAAGCTCAGTCAAAAACTTTGAAGCAATCTATAACATTACTCCCAAAAAGCTAAAAAAGATTATCGATTCTGCTTACTTTTATCTCCAAAAAAATGGTATTTTTGAACATCAATTTTGTATCTCTGCTTTAATAATTAGTAATGATGAGGTGGAGTGGATTGAGAGTGTAACAGAATAACTTAAGTCTAAATAGAGACAAAAAACTAAATTCACTCTCTTGTGAACTTTTTGGGATGGGAGAGTAGATATTGAAACTCTAGCTGAGGAATAGGCTTGGAGAAGTAGTAGCCTTGGAGATAATCTACACCCATCTTTCTAAGTGCTAGAGCTTCCCTTAGCTCCTCTACACCTTCAGCTACGATTGTCATCCCCAAAGAGTGACCTAGCTTAGCGATAGTCTCTACAATATGTTTATGGCTAGGATTGTCCAAAAAGCCTCTTACAAAACCTTTATCAATCTTCAAAGTACCAATTGGAAACTCAGCCAAATATGCAAAAGAGGAGTAACCAGTCCCAAAATCATCAAGAGCAATCTCAATCCCAAGCTGTCTAATATTATTTAGTCTTTGGTGTGTGAGAGTAGGATTCAGCATCGAAGCATGCTCTGTAATCTCCATTTTGATTCCAGATTTGCCAATATCATATTTATTTAGAGAGTTTTGGAGATTGACTATGAAATTATCATCTTCTAGCTCTCTTAAAGACATATTTATATTTAGGATAATTGGTGGGAAACCAAAGGATTTCCAAGTATGCAAGTGTCTAAGAGTCTCTTCTAAGACATATTTACCGATATCTAAAATTAATCCACTCTTCTCAGCAATTGGGATAAATGTATCAGGTGGAATAAATCCACGTTCTGGATGAATCCATCTAAGAAGCACCTCAGCACCTGCAATCTGGAAATCTTTGGAGCGATAAAGTGGCTGGAAGTATAATTTGAGGTCTTTTTTCTCAATAGCTTTTTCTATCTCATTAATTAGAGCCAACTCTTGATCCACTTTTTGCTCATAGTTTTTCTCAGCCATTACAGTATGCCCATGACCTGCATCTTGAGCTTTGGCAAGAGCGCTATAAGCACTATTTACAAGACCATACAAAGTCCCATTATTTGGGAAGAGACTAATCCCTGCAGAGAGATTTAGTGTCCTCTTTTTCTCTTTGAGAGAGTAAGCTTTTTGGACATCTTGGCGAAACTCTTTTAAAAAGTTATAAATTACTTCTGGAGATGATGGAGCTTTATAGATTATCATAAAAGTAACATAGTGCATATGATAAACCATAATATATTTATTATTTTTAGCTTTATCTCTTAAGACATGAGAGATTGCACTAATTATTTTATCCATTTCAGCATAACCAAGAAGTGAGCGAAGATTCGAAGCATCATCAAGTTCTACCATAATGACAGCAAATCTATCCCTTTTGGAGGCAGTAGCAGTAAGAGCTGTAATATCGCCGAAAGCTTTGTGTCTGTTTGAGAGTCCTGTCATTGGACTGAGATGGTGAAGAGAGTAAAGCTTTTTCTCAAAAGAGTTGTCATGAATTGAGATAATATCATACATTTGATGGTTGTGTTCGCATTTGAGTGTTACAATTGTAATTGATGCAAACATACTATGTTCTCCACCAATTTCTACATCCCTAAAAATACTCTTTTTACTACCTTTTTTCATCCTGTGCTTTTGAATTAGAGATTCCATAGGAATCCATCGATCAGTATCTTTTAATTTAAATTGAAGAGAATTTCTCAGCTGAACAACAGAACCATTTAGCTGAACAGAAGCCATTTTTGTAGCAGCTGGATTAATATGTACAATCTCATGGGTACGATTTATCACGAAAATGGCATCTTCACTTAATGTACAAGACTCTTGTAAAACTTTTAATTTCTCTTTGTCTTGCATGGAGACTGCTAGGTTACTTTTTCTAAAAAATGTATTATAGATTAATATCCCAGCAACCCACATCATCGAAACAAGAGAGATAATTATCACTGCTATAACGGGGAGGCTCAAGCTACTCATCTCCTAAAATTCATTTTTTTATAATATTTTATTTACTTTATATTTTTGATATGATACACATATTTCTATTAGGGAATCTTGTATTTCTTATCAAAGGCTTGAAAAATGTTGAAAATTGATACTAAAATGGTTGAAAAGTTCCAAAATGATGGTTTTTTGCTCTTTAAAGATGCTATCTCTGAAGATATTTACAGACCTATTCTTGAAGTTGCAAAAGTACATTTAAAATATAAGATACCTCCTGTCGAGAGTGAGTATGAGTACAGCCAAATTGAAAAAAAAGAGTACAAAGAGAGTATTAGACGATTGAGGCAGGTTTATGATAGAGATATTCTCTTCAAAAATTGGATGGAAAATAGAATATTTTGTGAATATTTTAAAGAGATTTTAGGTGATGAGCCAGTAGTAGTTAGTGCCCATCACAACTCAATAATGACAAAAATGCCCCACACAAGTACTCAGACATCTTGGCACAGAGATATTCGCTATTGGTCTTATGAGAGTGATAATTTAGTAAGTGTCTGGCTAGCCCTTGGAGATGAGTTTAGTGATAATGGGGTTTTGGAATTTATTCCAGGCTCTCACAAGATGGATATTCCAAAAGATAGATTTGATGAGAAACTATACTTCAGAGATGACTTAAAATCAAATCAAGAGCTTATTAATAAAAAGGTGAGTTTTGATTTGAAAGCTGGAGATGTAGTTCTATTTCACGCTTCTACCCTCCACCGTGCAAATAAGAATATTACAAACAAACCTAAAATATCATTTGTCTACACTGTTAAAGGTTCTAGAAATAGAGCAATAAAAGGGACTAGGTCTGATAAGTTTAAAGAGATAAAAGTCTGTAACTAAGCAAATCTAGAGGGGAGTCAATATATTTTGAAATTTTTTTAGGAATTTTATAGATTTTTTATTAAAAATATAGTAGACTACTCCTCACAAAAAATGCACCCGTAGCTTAGCTGGATAGAGCATCTGATTGCGGTTCAGAAGGTCACAGGTTCGAATCCTGTCGGGTGTACCATTGCTTATACTTAAGAGATTTTCTTAAATTCCCAAAGATTATTTATAATTACCAACTTTTTGCCAAAGCTACACCCCCCCCAACTCTTGGCGTGGGGAGTATTAGCGTATCTTAATCCTCTTTTTTTCCTACTTTAAAGAGTGAAAAGTCTCTCTTTTCCCTAAAAAATGTGAAATAACTCCAAAGAGTAATACCGTAAACAAATATTGAAAGTACCACTACTCCAACAGTAACACTCTCAAAAAGTTCTTTGTATGGATAGCTCTGAGGAATTAAATGAACCAAAATAATAGACAAAGCCCCTTTCATTCCAGAAAATGTCAAAATAAACCAACCCTCTTTGCCTACAGGTTTGATTGATTCTAGCTTCTCTCCAAAAAATGCAAACTTTGCCATAGATAAAGCTCTAATTAGAGTCGTAACCAAAAACATTACTAATATTTCGACTTTGTACTCCCAGAGTTTACCAAAATCTACCACCTCAGCAAGCACAAAAAAGATAACTACAGCAGCAATATAACCAAACTCTTTTGCCATCTCATAAATATACTCCAATCTATCTTTTGTAGTAGAACAAACGCTATTTAATTTCATTCGTCTTAAGAAACTTCGACTCTTGTTTTCTGTTTTAGTTTCAAGCTCCTCTTTTAGATCAAAATCAATCAAAGCTTTTGTCGTTACGATTGCTACAATCAGAGTCAAAATCCCGCTAATATGAAGCTCCTCTCCGATTAAGTATGAGGCATAGCCTTCAATAATAAATGAGAAAAACTCTCCTCTTTTATCTGAAAAGAGCTTCATAATCATATAAAATCCTAACCCAATCACAAGCCCCACACCTAGACTAAAGCCAAAGACTCTAAGAGCATCTATTGTGGCTTTTGTAGCATCAATCTCTCCACTCATCATCCAAGGAAGTCCAATAAAGAAAAAAGCAATTACTGCAGTAGCATCATTACCCAAAGATTCCCCCTCAATCAAGACTTTGATATCGTGAGAAATACCATCAAATCTAGAAAGTACCGATTGTACGCTCACAGCATCTGTTGCCATATTGATTGCAAAAAGTGAAACATAAGCTCCAAGAGTCAAATTGTCAAATATATTAAAGTAGTAGAGACTAGCACCAATGGCAATTGATAGTCCGACTGCAACTACTGCTAGATAGAATATTGCCCAAGCATGCTTTTTGATATCTTCAAATTTTAAATGTAGTGCATCACCCATAAAAATTAGAGGAATACAAAAAAGAATTATCGTATCAAAATGTTGATAAAGATCGATAGGTACTGCTACTTTTACATAAGTATAAACCAAATAAGAACCAATTAATAGAATAAAAACAGACGGTATTTTGAGTAGATTGGCTAAAATATCGCTGATTATAACCAGGCTCAAAATTGTAATCAAAATAATCTCTGGTGAGAAATTATGCATGGAGTCTCCTTAAGTTAGATTATGCAATTTTAACTAATCAATTTTTGAATTGGATGAATCTTTTTTTCATTTTAAAAGACATAAAAAGTTAAAAGAGCTAAAAAATAATAAAATTTATCTTTTTTTTTAATTTTATATTGTTAAATATATGTTTGATAATGTATAATAGAATCTATAGATTCTAAGGAAAAGCTTGAATCTATTTCACTTTAACTTTGCTCTTTTCGTTTAACTCAAAAGGATAACTGATGAAAATTTTGAGAGTGATTACTCTTTTATCTCTCTTTTTACTACAACTTAGCGGAGCTTCTTCGACACCGTTTGAGTGTAAGAAGTTGTATATTTTTAGTAATTCGGATCAGAGGATAGATGATTTGGAGGCTAAAGTAATCTCAAGCTCTCTCGATATTGAGCTAGGTGGTGTTTCTTATAATTTTCTTGATAATTTTATCTATGCTCTAGTTTTGGATCCATCTCACCTAAAAGGTTGGAGTAGGTATGATATTGTCAAATTAGATAAAGATGGGACAATACTAAATCTAGGTACTCCAGCTTTTAATGGTGGAGAAAATGTTTATGATGCTTTTAGAGTCAAAAATGGTGTAATTGATAGTTTTGGAAACTATTACAGTGTGGGAGACCCAATATCTTTGGATAGTACACACTCAAGAAGAGCCATTTTATACTCTGTTTTTCTTGGAAAAGATCCAAAAGCAGGATCTCTTAGATTCAGAAAAAGTGAATTAAAATTTAGCAATTTTGATGAGTGGCAACCTCCAAGAGACTTAGTTTATTTAAATGCTACAGATAAGATATATTGCTTTGGAGGTAAAGATCTATTTGAGATTGATACAAAAAAGGAGGCAATTAGAAAACTAACTATAAAAAATAGTAATCTTCTTGAGAGTATAGAAATTTTCAATCTCTGGGGAAGCGGTCAAAATATATTTTTTGCTTATGGTATAGATCATATAAACAGAGGACATATTTTTAGCTTGGAAATTGATGAAGATGAAGCAAAAATAGTAAATGAGGAGGTAGTCAAAGCTTACGATTTGATTAATACTACAAACTGTGTAGCTCCAACATTGATAAAAGAATCTTCAAAAAGTAGTGTAGAAGTTGGAGGTAATTTCTTCTATAATTTTGAAATTTCCAACCCTTTTCCACATTCAATTAAAGTTGATTTTGTCTCAAGCCTACCAGATGGGGTTTCATTTGATGACTCATTCTCTCAAGAACTTGAAAGCAAAAATATATATTTTAGTCCTTCAGAAGTGCGAATTGATGGTCTTTTAATTCCTAAGTACTCTAGCATTAAATTTAATCTCAGGGTAAATATTGAGGATAATTTTGCAAAAACTATTGAAAATTGCTCTTTTATCATTTTTAGAGGATTGAAATATCTTGCAAAAGAGTCTGAAGATTCAAATGGAGTTAAACTAAATGCTCCATCTTTGGATTTGATAGAAAGAATTATTGAGAATCTAGATGAAGATAAAAGTGGTGATATCTCAGCAGGTGATACTCTAAAAATGGAGGTTGTAGCTAGCAATAATGGAGGTGTTACTTTAAAAGATGTGAGTGTGGGAGACCCTCTATTGAGTCCAGATTCAAAGCTTTGCAAAAAGGTAGAAGCTGGTCAAATATGTAGATTAGTTGGTAGTTACAAAGTAACCATTGATGATGAGAAGAGGGGAGAAATTACTACAATGGCTAATGCTTCTTCTCAAAATTTAGCACCAATTAGAAATTCTCTAAAGATTCCTGTAGTCTCTAACTCTATCGACTTGGGAGTAATAATTGGAAGTGCCAAAAAGGAGTTGATTGTAGGCAATAGACAGAGATGTTCGATAAATATCTCCAATCTTGGAGCAAATATGGCTACAAATATAGTGGTAAAATTAAATCTACCATCAAATTTATCTCTGGTTGATGGGAGTAGTGAACAAGGTGATTTTAATCCCAAAAATGGTGTTTGGACGATACCTTTTATTGACTCTTCAAAAAGAGTAGCACTTTTGATTGATTTAAAAGCACAAAGTATAGGTGATGCTACTTTTGTGGTAGAGGTCAATTCAGAAGATAAAGATAAAAATCTAGCAAATAACAGAGATAGCATCACTTTTAAAATCAAAGCTCCATCTCCAAAAGATATACTAATAAACTTGGCAGCTACCAAGAAAAATACAAAAGTAATCTCTGATAATGAAAATTCAAATGACGACAATCTTACAAATAGTGGTTATAGAAATAGCTCTCCAATTGCCAAAGATGATGAGATAGCAGTACCTTTTGGGCAGGAAAGCTTTATTGATCTTTCAAAGGGTGTTTTGTCAAACGATAAGGACTTAGATGGTGATCCTCTGAAAGTAGTTAGTTTTAAAATTGATAGCAATGGGGATGGCATAGAAGAGGAGTATCAGCCAAAAGAGTTAGTTAATATTACTGGTGTTGGTGAGTTTACTATCTTAGAAGATGGTAGTTTTAAATTTGAGCCAGAGAGCAATAGTCAAAGTAGTTATTTTCCAACAGCAATCTACAAAGTCAGTGATGGTAGAGGAGGAGAGGCTACAGCTGAACTTGTTTTGGATATTGGAGGTGTAGCTAAAGATGAAGATAGTGTAGTAGAAGGTAGTGTTTTGACAGCTGAAGAGACTACTACTACAGCAGAAGGAGGGATAGATTTGGGCTATATTTTAATAATTTTTACTCTGTTACTACTTCTTGCAGTAGCTACTATTCATCCTCCAAAAATTGATAATAGGAGAAGCTCTTGAAATTTCATAAACATACTAAAAGCTTTCTTCTTTCTTATGTTATTTGGCTTGGAGTACTTTTTGGTCTTTTTTACTTTAATACAAACTCATTTGCAGTTTTTTTAAATGAACTTCAAAGAGGCTGGCTGATGGACTCTTTGAGATATTTTTTAGGTGATATTGTCAAAGATATTTATATCTACTCCTGTGATACTTTTAGAATCAGAATTACTTACGCCTGCAATGGTCTAATCCCGTATTATCTCTTTTTGGCTTCGATATTTGCCTACCCATCGACCTGGACCCTTAGGTTAATTTGGGCAGTTTTGGGCTATTTTGCAATTTATATTGTCAACGTAGCTAGACTCCTTTTTGTCACAGAGATGACACGCTCAGGAGGTGCAAACTTTGGTTGGGCGCACGACATTGTAGGTAATTTAATGTTGATGGCTGTAGGTCTTACTCTGTTTATTAGTTTTATGAGATTTAGCGATGCTTGGCTAGAGAAAAAAAGAGCCAAAGAAGAGGCAAAAAGAAAAACCTCCCAAAGAGTGGGAGATTTTTAGACTAGAGCAATTACATCCCTGGTATTCTAGGGATTTTACCTAGCTTTGAGTTTCGGCAGTACCAACCCCACCCTTTTTTGAGCCAGTGTCCAATGACAGGCATTGGAATCATCTTTCCACCTTTGTCATTTCTGTAGACAAATGCAGCTCCATCACCACTATCCATAACACAAAGAATATTTAGATGGTCTTTGTAGCCTTTTTTCTCGCCTGCACCTTTTTCTGTTATATCGATATTGTGAGCGACATTTCTAGCCATAACCTCTGCAATATGTCCTTGCTTAGCTCTCCAGTCTGGACCTTCGATGACTGCAGAATCACCAATTGCGTAGACTTTTGAGTCTGCTCCATCTTCAAAGTTAACTTCACAATAATCATTTATTTTGATTAGACCTGCTTCATTTAGAGGAAGATTTGAATTGGCAAATACGTTATGCCCATCACCAGCAGGGATAAACATAGTAAAGTCACTCTCAAGTTTGCTATCATCCTCAAAGATTATTCCATCACTCTCAAATTTCTTAATCTTTTTACCAAAATGCTTTTTGATATTTAATCTAGAAAAGAATATATCCATCATTTTAAGAGCTTGAGGTCCCATTCTAGCACCTGGCTTTTCCATCGGAGCAAAAAAAGTCAACTCAAACTTATCCCTGATTCCAAGCTTTTTGAGCTGATTATGAACATTAAATAGTACCTCAAAGGCTGGACCTCCCCTGACATTACTTGGGTCTTTTGGATTACCTCCAAATCCCATCGCAATTTTTCCCTCACCTTTTTTGACAAGCTCATCAATCGCCTCTTTGATTTTGATAGACTCTTCAGGCTCACCACAGATTGATAGGAAATTTTCAGCACCTTCGTGCTTGACTTTTCCACTACCGATTGCAATGATTAGATAATCGCTTTTATATTCACCATTTTTACACTTGACTACTCTCTCTTTTGCATCAATGCTTTCGACCTCATCAATAATTAGTTCAAAGCCGTGAGCTTTTCTCAAATCCTCAAGAGGCACACAGATATCCTCAAACTTTGCTTCACCTGTTGGAATCCAAATTGAAGTCGGATAGATATAAAAATAGTCACGATTACTAATCATCGTCACATCATAACCAGCTTTTCTTAGGAAGATTGAAGCTTCAAGACCCGCAAATCCTCCACCTAATACTAAAACTTTTTTCTCTTGCATCTACTGCTCCTTCTCTTTTACTTTTTTTACTTCACTAATCATTGGATAGACAAATACACTCTTTCTAAAGACTGAAATTTTCTTAGGGTCATCTACTGCATAAGCGTGAATAGTAATTGGGATTGGTGTATTTTTTGTATCATTTTTTGCCAATACTTCTGTAGTCCGTAAGATTACGACCTTTTTCTTCTTCTTGCCAGCTCCCAAATGAAATGGCTCTTTTGGTCTTACAATCTTGATTTTATCATTATCTTTGATTTCAAAGTAATATTTATGGTCTTTATTGTCTGTATTTTGGAAGAGGAAAAGATAATCATTTTCGACTGAACCATCAGACTTGATTTTATAAAGCCTTGTAGTTTTATTGACATTTAGTAGCATATGCTCTTTTTTGCTTCCCATCACAAAAAGAGATACCAAAACAATAGCTAAAACTGTAAAATAAGCAATAACCTTTGGTCTGAAATATCTAGTTTTTCCTTCGTGTCTGAGAGTCTCTCTCTCACTTGACCACTGTACTAAACTTGGTCTCTCATAAGCTGCTTGGACTTGAGTACAAGCATCCACACACTCAAGACAGTTGATACACTCTAGCTGAAGCCCTTTTCTAATATCGATATGGGTTGGGCAGACTTTGACACACTGCTCACAAGCTACACACTCAGCTTCTGGATTTTTCTCCAATAAATCTTTTCTTTTGTTTACTATTTTATGCTTTTCATTTCCTTCACCTTCGTAGATTACTCCACCTCTTTTGACATCGTAGATTGCCATAATTGTATCATCATCATAAAGGACAGATTGTACCCTGCTGTAAGGGCAGATATAAATACAAAAATTCTCTTTGATAAATACAATATCAGCTACCAAAAATAGTGCTACTCCAATCCAAAATCCCATCAAAACAGTATGATTGGCTGGGTCTGCAAGGTAAGAGAAAAAATCTTCAGGAGGCACAAAATACCACAAAAAGTCAGCGGCCGCAATTAGTGAGAGTATAGTCCAAATACCAATAGCAATGGCTTTTTTGACTACATTCTCCTTTTTGCTCATATCTGGTTCTTTTTGTTTGTTGTTGATTGTTTTTCTCATTTTTAAGAGTTTAGTCTCGATGAGGTCTCTATAAATTACCCTAAAAATCGTCTGAGGACACGCCCAACCACACCAGACTCTACCTCCAACTGCTGTCATCGCAAAAATTCCGAGAAATAGAAGCATCAACAAAAATGGCATTAAGTAGAGTTCTTGCATATCAAATCTTACAAAGAAAAAGTGAAGCTGTTTGTGGTCAAAATTTAGCAAGAAGAAGTGATTACCATTGATTCTAATAAATGGTAAAACCAACGCAATAACTGTAATTGCGACATAGAGCCAGTATCTCTTGATTCTGTAAGGTACCCACTTTTTGAGGTACTCTTTTGCCTTATTCTTAGGCTTTGAAGCTTGAGTTTGTACTGAAACTTGTTCCATATTTATCCTTTTTTAGATTAATTTTTTTTATCTTTTAAAGTACAAAACATCTCTATATTTTGTACCACCTCTTTGCCTGTTCTGGCTCTCTCCAGCCAGGAATCATCCAACATCTGCCTAAGACCTCTTGAGTCTATGTAATCTTTTAGAGAGCTTCTACTTACACTTAACTCTCTAGCAATTGCACTTACACTCTTGCCCTCTTTGAGTCCGCTCAAAATTTCAGAGACAAACTGGTCAAACTTGGATGCTGACCTTCTCCCTTTTGGGCGTCCGACTCTATTTTTACCCTTTGGAGAGGTCTCTTTTTGCAAGGAGACAATAAGAGGTAAAATCTGCTCAAGTCCTGTAGCTTTAGTAATTTCCATACCATTTGAGGCAATATGAAGGGTCACCCCACGACTAAGCATACAGTTGATAACCAAAATCACATCCTCCATACTGCTACCCAAAATATTGATACTATCTACAATAATTGAGTCACCTTTTCTTAGAGAGTGTACAAATTTATAAAACTGCTCTCTCTCTTGAAGAGGTCTATTTTTATTATCAAACTCGAGCATCTCACCCTCAAGCTCCAAAGAGCATTCTTTGGCATATTTAATGATAGAGGCTCGCTGATTCAGCAACGATTCTTCGCTGGAGAGTTGTCCAATGAGTGCATATACCAAAACAACCTCCTTTCTGCCTCAGAGTGAAATCTTACACGCTTATTGATGAAATAACTCTTAAATTTAGATATTTTTTCGTCAAAATAGAAGCTATTTTTGTGTTATAATTTTCAAAAAATAAAAAGGTTTCTTATGGAGTTGACCCACTTAGATGAGAATGATAAACCAAAAATGGTAGATGTCTCCCCAAAAGATGAGACAACAAGAGTCGCTACAGCTAGTGGGACCATTCGCGTCTCCAAGGAGGCTTATGAAGCTGTGGAGCAAAACATCACCAAAAAAGGTCCAGTGCTTCAGACTGCAATAATCTCAGCAATAATGGGAGCAAAAAAGACTTCTGAGCTGATTCCAATGTGTCACCCATTAATGATTAGCTCAATCAAAACAGATATTCAAGAGCTTCCTAATCTTCCTGGCTGGAGGCTATTTGTCACAGTCAAATTAAAGGGAAAAACAGGCGTAGAAATGGAGGCTTTGACTGGAGTGAGTGTAGGGCTTTTGACAATTTATGATATGCTAAAAGCAATAGATAAATCAATGGTGATTGAAAATATTCAACTAGAGACCAAAACAGGAGGAAAAAGCGGTGATTTTAGACGAGAATAATCAAGAAAAACCAAAAATAGAGTATCCAACAGAGTGGGGATTTAAGATTATTGGTAAAGATAAAGAGGCTTTGGAGTCAGCAATCGCTGAAGTAATGGGTGATAAAGAGCATAAAAAAAGCTTTGGAAATAGCTCAAAAAATGGTAAGTTTTGTAGTTTTAATACCAGCTGTCAAGTCCAAGACCAAGAAGAAAGAGATAGAATATTTAAAGCATTTCAAGACCACAAAGATGTAAAGATGGTGATTTAAAGTTTAGGAGAGATAATGGCAAATAGAGCAAGAGTTTTAATCGATTGTGAAGATAGAAGAGGACTTGTTTTTAACATATCTAAAGTCTTTTTCGATTATCAGCTCAATATTGATAGCAATCGTGAATTTGTGGATAAAGATAAATCTCACTTTTTTATGAGAAGTGTAGTTACTGGAGAGTTTGAACCTAGCTCTCTCAAAAATGATCTAAAAAAAGTTTTGCCTGATAGTGCAAATATCCGTATAATAATCCCTCAACCAAAAAAGATAATCTTATTTGTCACAAAAGAGTCTCACGCTCTTGGTGATATTTTGATTCGTTATGCAGACAGAGAGCTTCCAGCAAATATTGAGGCTGTTATCTCAAACAAAGATAATCTAAGAGATTTGGTTAGAAGGTTTGATATACCTTTTATCTATATCCCTACAGAACATCTTAGCAGAGAAGAGCATGAGAGTTTGGTATTGCAAGAGCTAAAAAACTTTGAGTTTGATTATATTATCTTGGCAAAATATATGAGGATTCTTACTCCAGATTTTGTATCAAAATTTGAAGGTAAAATAATAAATATTCATCACTCATTCTTACCGGCATTTATCGGAGCCAATCCATACCGACAAGCTTATGAAAGAGGTGTCAAAATCATCGGTGCTACAGCCCATTTTGTCACAGATGAGCTAGATGAAGGACCAATTATTGCTCAAGATGTAATTCCAATTACACACCGCTTTAGCTGGAGAGATATGCAAAGAGCAGGCAAAGATGTAGAAAAAGTAGTTTTATCTAGAGCTTTGGATTTGGTTTTAAATGATAGAGTCTTCATCAATGGTAATAAGACGGTGGTATTTTAATGTTTAATATTGTCCTTGTAGAACCACAAATCCCTCCAAATACAGGCAATATTGGCAGACTCTGTGTCAATTTGGGCGCGACTTTGCATCTGGTCAAACCTCTTGGATTTGATATTTCTCAAAAGTCTGTAAGAAGAGCTGGTCTTGATTACTGGAGTAAGCTTGAGTTGAAGATTTGGGAGAGTTTGGAGGAGTTTTTGGAAGCAAATAAGATAAATAAACATTTTCATCTTGCTACTACTAAAACAGATAATATCTACTGGGATGCAAAGTTTAGAAAGGGTGATTTTATACTATTTGGCTCAGAAACTAAAGGATTAGACAAAGAACTTCTTACCAAATATCCTCAAAACTGCATAAAAATACCAATGAGTGAAGATGGTAGAAGTCTAAATCTATCAGTCAGTGTAGGAGTAGTAGCTTATGAAGCTTTGAGGCAGTGCTGGGAGGCTTAATCCTCCCCTCTTTTTAGCCTAAAGCCTTTGAGCGGGTCTCTTTTTTGCATTACAATTTTGGAGTCAGAGATATATTTGAAATACTTTTTATAAGCAATTAAGTTTAAAAGTATCCCAAAAAATGCTGCAAAAATAATAAAAGATGTCCCCCCATGACTAAACATAGGAAGAGGTACCCCAACAACGGGTGCCATTCCAATAATCATATACATATTTACATTCATATAAACAAAAAATAGTATAGCTAAACCAGAAGCTACCACTTTGATAAGGTAATCATTCTCATATATTTTAGAGATTCTAAGCAGATGAATAATCAGCAAAATATATGAGACAATTACAAAAAGCATACCCTTAAACCCTAGCCTCTCTCCAAGATAAGCAAAGATAAAGTCACTTGATGCAATTGGTAAAAACTTAAGCTGTGTCTGGGTCGCTTTATCTTTTGGTTTGCCGTCCACTCCACCAGAGCCAATCGCAATCAAAGCTTGCTGGACGTGATAACTTGGCTTTCCTAGAAAGTTGTTTATCCTTTTTCGTTGGTAGTCGTGGAGAAGATTATTGTAGGCGTAAGGTATGAAAATCAACGCAAAAAGGATGATACTTATCCAGATTCTCCACCTTACACCCACGACAAAAAGCACCCCAAAGCCAGTAATCAAAAGCACCATTGCAGTTCCTAAGTCTGGCTCTTTTGCAATCAGAAGAAATGGGATAATAATTACGATGGAGAGTTTCATAAAATCTTTTAGATTGTAACCCTTTTTGGGTGGGGGAGAGTGGTTTATAAGTAGTGCTAGAGTCAAAATTACATTGACTTTGATAAACTCTGAAGGCTGAATTGTCAAGCCAATTCCTGGAATCTCAATCCATCTTTGAGCTCCTAAAATTTTCTTACCAATCAAGTCCACAGCCAAAAGTAAAAGAGTATTCAAGACATAGCTCACAGGTGCAAACCACCAAAGAATTTTTTCCCAAGGGATAAAAGCTGCCACAAAAAAAGCGATAGCTCCGACACTATAATAAATCATCTGCTTATGAAATAGAGCTTCATTTATCTCTTTTACAAGCATTGAGGAGATAAATAGAATCGGTAATATTTGCAAAATCAAAATATAATTGAAATGTCTTGGAAGTATCTTAAAATAATCTGAAATCTCTTTGAAATCGATATTCACTATCTACCTTTTAAATTATCTATCAATATATAATAGAATTTAGAGTTTTTATATTATATCAAACTTAAGAGTACTCATCAAAATCAAAATGCAAATCAAAACTCTAACCAAACTCCCCAGAAATATACTCTTTAGTCTTTTTCTCCCTTGGATTTGAAAATATGTTCTCTGTCTTATCATACTCTATCAAATCCCCAAGATAAAATAGAGCAGTAAAATCACTTACTCTTTTTGCTTGCTGTAAATTGTGTGTTACTATTACGACAGTGATTTTATTTTTTAGCTCTAAAATTAGCTCCTCGATTGCTTTAGTACTAATTGGATCCAAAGCACTCGTTGGCTCATCAAAAAGCAAAATCTCAGGCTCTACAGCTATAGCTCTAGCGATGCAGAGTCTTTGCTGTTGCCCTCCGCTTAAATCATTAGCTGACTTGTTTAATTTATCTTTAACCTCCTCCCACAAAAAAGCACCTTTTAAAGCATTTTTGACCCTCTCTTCTAACTGGTATTTATCATCTACTCCAGCAATCCTCAGACCATAAGCTATATTTTCGAAGATACTCATCGGAAATGGAGTAGGCTTTTGAAAAATCATCCCCACTCTTTGGCGTAGATTGATAAGCTCTTTTTCGCTCTTTAGCTCAAGGATATTTTCCATCTTTTTATCTCTACTTTTTAGCCAAATCTCTCCACTATAAGTGTTGTTTGGGTAGAGGTCATGGATTCTATTTAAGCTTCTAAGAAGTGTACTCTTTCCACAACCACTAGCACCAATTAGTGCTGTAATTTGTCCCTTTTTAATTTGAAGGTTGATATTTTTGAGAGCTGGTTGACTACTCTTGGCATAAGTAAAACTAAAACTTTTAATATCTATTATCGTCATAAGACCCCTTTTTTTTAAATTCTAGGCTAAGATTAGCAATATTTTGTTAAACTTCCACTTCCTTATCAAAAACATAATAAAAAATTATAGGAGCCATAAATGAAGAGTATGACAATCAAAGATACTTATCCAGTCCAAGCGATAAATATCACAAAAGATGAAGCCAGATTTGCTAACACTCAAGAGATAATAGACTATCTTGAAGATAAAATCAAATCACATCCAGTAGCAACTTATATTGCTACATTTGACCACTACACTCACACCAAAAATCTTCCAGAACATGCAATGGATGAGAAGATTATCGATGTAAAGCTTGTAGTTTTTTGTTTTGGAAAAGAGTTGCCAATTCCTGAAATTGCATCTGTTAGACCAAGAAGTATTGCAGTAGTAGAACATAAAGACGATTTTGTAATCTCATTTTTAGATGCACCAAACCCCCAAGCTCACGATACGATGACAGCTTGGGTAAAAGGTGTCAAAAAAGAGGAAAACTAAAAACTCTCCTACGGACTTGGCTAGCCACCTCTTTTTTGGAGGTGGAGCTATTTTGTACTATTTATATCATCTCTCAAATCGATTGAGCGATCATATTCGATATTGTATCTCTCTAAGATTTTATCTTTCAATTTTCTTGAAACATTCATATCAATTACAATCTTTTCACCTAATTCATTTTCTAAAATTGCATATTTTTTGATAGACTCAAGCATCTTGGCAAAGCTCTGAAAACTATCAAACTTTTTACCATTTAATTTATCTATAATCCAGTATGAGTATTGATAGTTTCCTCGACTAATTTCACTTGGCAAAACTCTTTGAAGTACTACTATCTCTTTTGTATCTTTACTCACAAATTTATGAGCAAATGGTAAAAGGTCGCTCCTTGCTCCAGCTGAGATTATTAGATTTCTAGTCAATGGAGCAAATACATAGCCACCTACAATGAGATATCTTGGCATTTTATCATACTCGTAGCCTTTGACTAGCAAAAAATCATTTGAGATGAATTTTAGTGGAAGTTTTAGAGTCTTGATTTTACCATCTCTTAAAACTCTTAAATCCACAGCTTCACCCTTTTGATGTAGCTCTATGTAGTAGTTGTAATTTGTAAACTCTGTATCTCTGAAGTTGACTGTGGAATCATTTTCTACTTTATGTCCATCGATAGCTAAAATAGCATCGCTCTCCTTTAAAATTTTGGAGGCTTCACTATCTGCTATGATTTTATCTATCAAAACTCCTGTGTAGTTATCATCTACATTAAAAAACTCTCTAAGTGTTGGATTTTGCATCTGCTGAGTGATAAATCCTACATCTGGGACACCATCTAACCTACCATCTTTTATATCTTTGAAAAAGTGTCTAATCATAACTGGAGGGATGAGGTAGCTAATATTTTGGGCTGAGCTGAGATTTTCCATCACTACACCTACGATTTTACCATTAGCAATCGCTGGACCTCCACTATTTCCACCATTTACTGCTGCATCTATTTGAATCGCCAAAAAATACTCTCCACTGTGAGCATACTTTTGATGTTCGATTCTAGAGACTACACCTGTGGTTACACTCATCGTATCACCTCCAAGAGGAAATCCATAAACTGAGATTTCATCTCCAATAAATGGAAGAGTACCGATCTCTAAAGGTTTGATTCCACTAAAAAACTCCTCCTCTTCTTCTACTTTTAGTAGAGCCAAGTCCAACTGATGGGAGACCGCTTCGACATGGGCTATATACTTTTTTCTCTCACCGTATCTTTGTACTTCTATAAAAGTATTGTTTGCTACGACATGAGCATTTGTAAGGATTCTATTACCTTTTATGATTGAGCCAGAACCACTCACCCTATAAATTGAGCTACTCCAAGGGATTGTGTAGTTTGGTTTTTTGACTACTGTGTAGACTTTGACTATTGCTCGTGTAAGTGATGGGTCTATGCTTTGAGCTTTTAGCATAAAAAATGACAAAAAGATTAAAATAGCAAATCTCATATTGTTCCTTTGTTACCTCTTAAATTTAGTGTAACTGTTATGATATCCAAAGAAACTCAAAATTAAATTGGTTAACTTTAAGTATAATTTCTAAAATTTTTTAGGAGAGATAAATGTCAATTAGTAGTGTAGAAGAGTTTAAATCATTTGTAGCAGATGTAGAGGCTCAAGCTGGCTACAAAAAGCCTTTTGCTTTTGGTATTGCTAGAGTAGACAGAGGTCAGAAGAATGCCGACAAAGTCTTGCAGGCAAATTATGCAGTGGTAAACTGGAGTGAAAATTTTGGTTCTGGAGCAGTATTTATCAAAGCACTTCAGGATGCTGGATTTGAGATTAACTTTGATGAGAGTGAATTTGTAGCCACAATAAACGATAATTTTGTCAAAAATGCTTTGGCTTCTTTTGCTCCATTCGTAGCTGAGGCTACTGGTGAAGCTCATAAAAATGTACAAGTGATCAAACAGCTCTCAGAGATGGAAGATATTGGAAGAGCTTTTAGAATTTGTATACTTTTTGATGATGATGCACCAAAAAGTGTAGAGAGTGTTTACCTCAAACTCTATGCTCTATCTCTAAATAAAGCTCCTCTTCGTGGTGTCAACCTAAACGGTGCTTTTGGGATTCTTAGCAATGTCGCTTGGGTAGGAAATAGACCTTATGAGCTAGAGTATCTAAGAGAAAATGAGATTGAAATGAAGTTAAAAGGCACTTTTCCAAATATTGATAGTGTCGATAAATTTCCAAGATATCTACAGCATATCATTCCAGCTGATAATACTAGAATCTTAGACTCTAGCAAAGTAAGAATGGGTGCACAACTAGCAAGTGGTACTACTGTAATGCCTGGAGCTAGCTACATCAACTTTAACGCTGGAACTCTTGGGGCTGTGATGGTAGAAGGTAGAATTAGCTCATCTGCAATCGTAGGAAGTGGTAGTGATGTCGGAGGTGGAGCTAGTATCCTTGGAGTACTTAGCGGAACAGATGGTAATCCAATTAGTATCGGGGAAAATACTCTCCTTGGTGCAAATTCAGTCACAGGTGTACCTCTTGGAGATGGTTGTATAGTAGATGCTGGTATTGCTATTTTGGCAGGAACTAAAGTCAAAATTTCTGGAGATGAACTCTCAAAAATCAAGGAGGCAAATCCAGAAGCAGACTTAGAGACAAAAGAGATTTTCAAAGGTGCTGAACTCCAAGGATTAAACGGTATTCACTATCGCCAAGATTCTCAAACCGGTCAAATCATAGCCAAAAGAAGTACAAGAGAGGTCAAGCTAAACGAGGAGCTTCATTGATACAAGACCAGCTAAGTATAGAAGAGAGAGTTTTTCTACTTGGAGTCTATACCAAAAAAGATGAGGAGAACTTAAGAGATGTTCTCCTCTCTTTGGCAAATACAGGAATGTTTACCACAAAAGATGGTAAAAAGATTCTAAAAAAGCTTCAAAAGAGTGGTTTTATTGTCGATGGGGAGTTGAGCTTCAAAGGTCTAGCAGAGGCAAAAAAGGCAAAAGAGGAGTTTAGTCTGTGAGAGTAGATAAGTGGCTAAGTAGCGTAAATTTAGTAAAAAGAAGAACAATTGCCCAAGATATGGTAAAAAGTGGAGTAGTCTTTATCAATGGAGTCCAAGCTAAACCATCAAAAAATGTGGCTGTTGGGGATATCATCAAAATTGAATATTTAAAAGGTGCAAAAGAGTTTGAAGTCCTTAAAATTCCCACCACTAAGACTATCCCCAAAAGTGCAAAAGATGAGTATTTCCAAGAGATTAATGGCTCAGCTAAATCATCCTAAAAAAGGAGCTTCCACTACCGCTAAAATAGTATCCATCTCGTTGGTACTCTTTTAGCTCTGGACAAAGACTCAAGGCTGGTAAAAAGAGGTCATTTAAAAGCTTAGGCTCTTTGATTTTTGATAGAAGAGTTTTAGAATCTGTTTGAGTCCAACTCCTAAAATCTTCAAAATCTACATCTTTACCTAAATTGTTAGCTCTATATTTTTGATAAATTGCCTTGGTATTGCAAGCTACAGGAGGAGTAAATATCTCCAAATCTAAGGCTTCTTCTTCAAATTTCTCTACAATCTCTCCAAATCCAGTAACATTGGCACTATCAAAATCATAGATAAAAAATGGCACATCAGCTCCAATTTTTGAACCAATTTGAGCTAGTTCATCCTTGTTAAGTCCTAATCTACAGACCTCATTTGTCATATTCAAAAATACACCAGCATTTGAGCTACCTCCACCCAACCCAGCTTGAGTAGGGATATTTTTTTCTACATAGACTTTATGAGTGGAGAAGTACTTTAATATATCTCTATTTTTTGTAGCCTTAAAAAGAGCATTGTATGCTTTTGTAATTATGTTTTGCTCTACTGGAATAGTATCAAAACCCTCAAGCCTAAAATTATTGCTTTTGGTAGTAGTTGGGATAAATGAAATTGTATCGTAGAGAGATTTTACCTTCATAAACCGTGATGAAATTGTATGATAGCCATCTTTGTAGCCTGTAATCTTCAGAAAGATATTTACCTTTGGATATGATTTTTTAAGATATATCACTTTTGCCCTTTTTGATAAGATTTAGTCTATATTTTACCTTCTCTTCTGCTATCTCAATAATGGAGAAAAAATCACTCCCCTCAACAAAGTAGACTCCTAAATTACTATTTTTAAAGTCTTCTCTTCTTAATTTATGACCAAGCCTTAAACTCTCCTCACCTTTTAGGTGTATATTTTTTTCGATTGCCAAATAATCTAGAGGATTAAGCAGAACCTCATTTTGATAGAAAAATCTACCTTCTTTGGTACGACTAAGAGAGGATAATGTCCCAATAGCTTTTAATCTTTTGGCTATTATTTGAGCAATTGAGCGAATATAACTTCCCTCAGAGACTTCAATCTCAAAATGAATAAAAGGGTGAGAGTAGTTTAATAATTGGATTCTATAGATTTTAGATTTTATCTCTTTGAGTTTTGGGTTGATATTATCTCTTGCTAGCTGGTAAGCCCTCTTTCCATCTACCATTTTTGCGCTATATTTTGGAGGGATATATTCTATCTCTCCTAGCATCGACTCAAATACTCCTCTAATATCTTTTTCATTGAGCTTGGGGATAGATTTAATCTTTGAAACTTTTTCTATATCCAAAGTCTCAGAATAAGCTCCAAGCCAAAGAGTAGCTCTGTAAGTTTTTGGAGTCTTGGCAAGGTAGGAGAAGAGTTTTGTATACTGTCCAGTAGCAACAATCAAACAGCCAGTAGCAAAAGGGTCAAGAGTCCCAGAATAACCCACCTTTTTAGTTTTGAATCGCCTCTTAAATCTGTACATAAATTGATTTGACGAGGTAAATATTGGCTTGTTTGCGACAAAGAGTCTATTTTGTTGCTTCATTATACTTCTCCTTGAATGATTTGGGCGACTCGTCTACTAGCTCCTTGACCAAGGTAGTCTCTTAGTGCTTTTGAATCCTCTAAAAACTGTTCTTTATCGATACTGTAGAAACCTTTAAGAAGGTTGTCTACATTTACCTCATCTTGAATAAACTCAGGATGCATTGGTCTATTTTGAAAGTGGTTAGAAAATATATTTGCAAGTCCTGCGTACTCAATATTCAATCTCAAAATTTTTTTACCTACAAAATAATCAAATGGTTTGGCGATATAACTAAGCAAAAAAGGAGTGCCAATTAATGAAGCTTCAAGAGTGGCTGTACCACTGCAAATAAATCCAAAATCACTCTGGTAGATTGCTTGGTGTGCATCATGGGTAATCTCAAAATCACTCAAATCTCCATAAAGCTCCTTGATAGTTTTGGCATCAAAATATGGAGGCAATACAATTTTAGCAGGTAGTTTTAATTTCTCTTTTATCTGATGGTAGATTGGCATGAGGGATTTTATCTCAGCCCTTCTACTTCCTGGCATAAAGACTACATTTTCTATCTCTTTTTTGACACTACTTTTAAACTCTTGAATCTCATCTAAAAGTGGATGTCCTACATACTCAATTGGAGCATCTTTGGAGTAAATCTCTCTCTCAAATGGTAAAATAGAAAGAAGTCTATTAATATTTTGCTCAAGAGTTTTGACTCTTCCTCTTTTCCACACCCAAGCTTGGGGTAAAATATAATAGATAATCTCTTTTTTTGGATAACGCTTCTTTATCTTTTTGGCAAGTGGTAGATTAAATCCTGAAGAGTCTATTAATAAAACTTTATCCACATCTCTAGAGAGTTTTACCATCTCCTCCCCAAGCTTATAAAAAAATAGCAACTTTTTTATAGCATCGGCTAAGCCCATAATCGCCAAAGATTGTAAATCTACTATCGGTTTACCCAGAGATTTATCAAAAATACCTACAAACTCGACACCATTTAACTCTTTAGCTAAAGCTTTGAGGTGAATATTTGCAGAATATTCAAGCGCACTTACTAAAATTTTCATTATTGCTCTTTTAGTTTTAGGTTGTAGTTAAAATTGTATCAAAAATTATTACCTCAAACTAAGAATCAACTCTTCAAGGCTTTGATAGCATCAAATGCTACACCTAGCATCAACTCTATCTCATCGCTATTAATAATGTAAGGTGGCATAAAATAGATTGTATTGCCAAGTGGACGCAAAAGTACTTGATTCTTGAGTCCAAACTTATAAACTTCAAGTCCTATTCTCTTTTTTGGGGAGTAGCCATCAATATCAAAGGCAAATACCATTCCAAGTCCACGAATATTTTTGACTCTTTCTAGTTTTTCAAATCTCTTTAATCCTTCAAGAATCTGAATAGATTTATCTCTATTTTTTTTCAAAATATCCTCACTTTCAAAAATATCTAAAGTAGCCAAAGAAGCACTACAAGCTAGAGGATTACCAGTATAGCTGTGAGAGTGTAAAAAGGCTTTATACTTTTCATAATCACAGTAAAAAGCTTGATAAATCTCATCTGTAGTTAGGACGACTGAAAGAGGTAAGAAACCTCCTGTAATTCCTTTGGAAAGAGTCATAAAATCTGGCGATATTCCAGCTTGCTCGGAGGCAAACATTGTCCCACTTCTTCCAAAACCTGTCATGATTTCATCAGCAATTAGATGAATACCGTAAGTTTTGATGAGGTTATAAGCTCTTTTGAGATATTGGCTAGAATATATGTGCATGCCACCTGCTCCTTGAATCAGAGGCTCTACAATAAAAGCTGAAATATCTTTGCCATGCTTCTTCAAAATAGCCTCTAGTGCCTGAATTGCTTCATCTGTAGCCTCTTTTGTCTGGTTTTTGGGGACTGGAGTCTGGATATTTTTAATTAGCAGAGGCTTATAAGTCTCTTTATAGAGCCAGACGTCACCTACACTCAAAGCCCCTAATGTCTCCCCATGATAGCTATTGGTAAGAGATAAAAATAGCTCCCTTTTTTCTCCCATATTTTTGTGATAGTGAAAACTCATTTTCAAAGCCACTTCAATAGCACTTGAGCCATTGTCTGCAAAGAAAACTTTTTTAAGAGCTTTAGGAGATATTTCTACTAACTTTTTGGCAAGTTCAATGGCTGGTCGATGCGTAAAACCTGCTAAAAGTACATGCTCCAGCTCTTTAGATTGTTTGGTTATTGCTTGAGATATTTTTTGGTTTGCATGTCCAAAAAGATTGACCCACCAAGAGCTAATTGCATCTAAATATCGATTCCCCTCAAAATCATAAAGCCAAACACCTCTACCATTTTTGATTGGGATTAGCGGAAGAGTTTCGTGGTCTTTCATCTGAGTACAAGGGTGCCAAATGTACTCTAAGTCCAAATTCATCAACTCAGAATTACTCATTATATCTTTATCTATTTTTCTATGGTCTGTAGCACTATTTTCATTTTGCATTTAGCATCCTTCATCAAAAAAACTAATATATTTTCATCTATTTTCTAGATGGAAAAGTTAGAATCTATATATTTTAATATAAAAAGGCAAAAAATATGTTATATATTTCCTTTATTTTAAATATATTTTAATTAAAAGTGCTATGTATATATATTAATATTAAAAATAAAATCAAAAAATATTAAACTACAAAATAGCCATTTAACGGGACTTTTATAGAGTTAATAGGCGATTCTCAAATAAGAAATATAATCTTTTATAAAGTCTCTTTAAATACTCTTTGTGTAAAATAATATGAAACTTTGTCTAATAAGGAAAAATCGGATGATTGCCTGGATGCAAAAGCACAATAAATATCTTGTAGTAACAATTTGGATAGCCACCATAGCTTTTATTGGAGCTGGTTTTGTTGGTTGGGGGACTTACCAATATGGCTCAAAAGCTTCGGCTATTGCAAAGGTAGGAGATGTAGAGATTTCTCAAGGAAAGTTCAACTTCGTCTACCAAAATACATACAATAGTATTAGGGATAAAATGCAGGGCAATTTTGATGATGCCAAGGCAAAGGAGATGGGACTAACACGGATGGTTTTTGAAGAGTTGCTAAATCAAGCTCGTCTCTTGAACTTAGCTAAAGAGTATGGAGTAATTGTCTCTGATGATGAGCTAGCAAAAGCTATTGCCTCAAATCGTGCATTTATGCAAGATGGAAAGTTTAGTAAGAAAATTTACCAAATCTACCTAAGAAACATAGGTTTGAAGCCAAAAGCATTTGAAAATATCGTCAGAGATGACTTAAGAGTCAAAAAACTACTCAAACTTCTGAATCAGAGAGCTTTAGATTATGAGGTAGATGTAATTGGTTCTATCATTAATTTAAAAGATAAGATTAAATTTAGCTTGGTCAAAAAAGATGATATGCTTGTAGCAATCGATAAAGATAAGCTAAAAGCCTACTGGAGTAAGAATAAGGATAGATTTAAGACTCAAAAAGTCTATAAGCTGGCGATTCACTGGACAAAAAGTGATGATATCAATGCTACTGATGATGAGTTGATGAAGTTTTACCAAAAAAATAGCTACAACTATCTGGATAAAGATGGTAAAGAGTTATCTTTTAAAGATGCAAAAGATAAAGTTTTGATAGATTATCGTATAAAAAAAGCGAAAAAACGAGCGCTTTTAGAACAGATTGCAATCAAAAAAGGTAAAGCAAAAATAGAAACTATCAAAGAGTTGCCAGTCAATGACCCTACACTTAGTGCTAATTTGTGGCAAGAGATTTTGGCTAAAGATAAAGGAACACTTCTAAAACCTAGAGTCGTAGGTAATAAGTACGCTACTATAAAGATTATTGATATAATCGAACCAAGAGTTATGAGTTTTGAGGAGGCAAAAAAGTTAGTTACTCAGGAGTTTAAAGAGAAGAAAAAAAGAGAACTTTTAGATAGAAAAATCAAAAATCTTTTGGTAAAAGGTAAGTTTGAAAAGGAGAGTGGTTTTATTTCACTCTCTAACTACGATTCAATTCCTGAACTCAAAAAACCTCAAAAGATGCTTCTAGCAAAGGCAGTCTTTTCATCTTTTGACAAAAAGGGTTCTGTAGATTTGGGTGATAGTATTGCTATTTTTGAGATTATCGAGCAAAAGCTTGGCAAAAATATTGATAAAAATATAGCAATAGCTCTTACAAATAATCTAAAATCATCTGAGTTTGAAGGTAGATTGGTCGAAAGTCTCATCAAAAAATATGAAGTACAAACCTTCGCAAGAATACAGTAATTAGAGAAAAAGGATATAAAGTGGCAAGAACAATTTTGGCGATAGATATTGGTTCGATAAAGGTTGACGCTATTATCGCCGAGATTGATGAGAATAATGAGATAACTATTATTGGACATGGGATTACAAAAAGCCAAGGTGTAAAAAAGGGAATTATTACAAATATTGAGCTAGCTTCAAGAAGTATTAAAAAGGCTGTCACAGATGCTCGAAGAATGGCTGGAAATAGTATCTCTGTTGCTACAATCTCCATCTCCAATGCTTATGCTAAGAGTATCAAGTCTGTAGGAATTGTTAACATTCCTCATAAAGATATCTCAATAAAAGAGATTAGAAGAGCTATGGATACAGCATTATATAATGCTGGGATTCCAAATGATTATGAGATAATACATGTCTTGCCATACAACTTCAAAGTAGATGACCAAGTTTCAATTGAAGATCCTTATGGGATGAATGCTAGTCGTTTGGAAGTAAATGTAAATATTGTAATGGCTCCAAAGACAGCCCTCAGTAATCTACAAAAAACGGTAAGAACTGCTGGTGTAGAGGTAGAGGGGATAGTTTTAAATAGTTATGCTTCAGCAATTGCTACAATGAGTGAAGATGAGAGAGCTTTGGGTGTTTGTGTAATTGATATGGGAGGGCAAACTAGCAATATGATTGTCCATATTGGCAACTCCATTAGATATACTGACTTTTTACCTGTTGGTTCAAACCATATCACAAATGATCTCTCGATGGCTCTTCATACACCTTTATCCGTTGCAGAAAAGCTAAAAATAGACCATGGGGATTTAATAGAGCCTCTAGATGCGACAATTGAGGTACCAGTAATTGGCGATCACACTAGCAAGAATGAGATATCTTTGGAAATTGTCCATAGTATCATCATTGCAAGAGTAGAAGAGACTCTAATGTTGCTTGCTAAATCACTAAATAGAAGTGGTTTAAAAGATAGTATTGGAACGAGCGTTGTCCTAACTGGAGGGATGACCCAATTAAGAGGAATACGAGAGTTGGCCCAAGCAATTTTCCAGGATGTTTCGGTAAGGATTGGTTACCCAAAAGAGTTGAATGGGGTTTATCATGAGATGAAGAATCCTAGCTACTCTACGGTAATAGGACTCCTTCTCTACCAAGCAAGAGAACATACTCAGTATGAAATAAACTATACCAAAGAACTTTTACATCATAAAGATATCACAAGTGATATGGGTCTAAGAAATATAGACTTGGGTAGAGATAAAAGTGGCATCAACCCACAAACCAGAGGAGACTCAGTTTATAAAGGGGGTGGAAAAAAGCAAATGGTAGTAATTGATGAGGGTTTAAAAGATGACCCTTTTGACTTCGAAAAGTTGCCTGAAGATAGCAAACAGGAAAAAAAAACCATGCGAAAGATAATCAATTGGGCTAAGCAGTTATTTTAACAAAGGGGAGTAATAAACAATGGCAGGTTTTGATTTTGACATAGAGATTGAAAAAGCTGATGGAACAGAAGGATTAGGGGTCACTGAAGGCGCTCAAATTAAAGCTATTGGTGTTGGTGGTGGCGGTGGAAATATGATTAATCATATGATTCAAGAGAATGTTAAGGGTATTGACTTGATAGTCGCTAATACTGATGCTCAAGCTCTAAACTCTTCCCTTGCACCAATCAAAATACAGCTAGGAGTAAACGCCACTCGAGGACTTGGGGCTGGAATGAAGCCAGAGGTTGGTAGAGAAGCAGCACTAGAGAACTTCACAGATATCAAAAATGTATTAGAAGGGGCAGATATTGTATTTATCTCTGCTGGACTTGGTGGAGGTACTGGTACTGGTGCAGCTCCAATAATTGCCCAAGCAGCAAGAGAGGTTGGAGCACTTACTGTTTCAGTCGTAACTACTCCATTCAATTTTGAGGGTAACAAAAGAAAAAAGCTAGCATTAGAAGGTCTAAACGAACTAAAAAGAGAGAGTGACTCTATTATTGTAATTCCAAATGAGAGATTGCTATCTATTGTTGAGAAAAATCTAGGATTAAAAGAGAGTTTCAAGCTTGTAGATAATATTCTGTGTCAAGCAGTCACTGGTATCTCAAATGTAATTCTCTCTCATGGACCAAATGATATCAACCTAGACTTTGCAGATGTAAGAACTGTAATGAGTCATAGAGGATTGGCATTGATGGGGACTGGTAAATCTGTGGGTGCAAATGCAGCTTATGATGCAGCAAAAGCAGCAATTGAATCTCCTCTTTTGGATAATCTCTCAATTAAGGGTGCAAAAGGTGTTTTGGTACACTTCAAACTAAATCCAAGCTACCCAATTTTGCAAATCTCAGAAGCTATGAGTATTATCCAAGATCATGCAGATGATGATGCTTTTGTAATCTTTGGTACGACAACAGACCCAGAGATTGACCTTGATGATGTGACAATTACAATTATTGCTACTGGATTTGAAGACCCAGAGACTATAGCTCCTGCTACATCCGCACCCGTCGTAGAAAAAGAGAAAAATACAAATAGCAATTCAATGCCAAATCATCAAACTAATAACACACCAACAAATAATACAACAACAGTTAATAAGGTCAGAAGAGATATACCAAGGACAAATACTGGAATGGTGCCACCAAGAAAGAATGGTTTAAGAAGAGTAATAGGCTCTGAAGTAGTAGAAAATGAAGACATCCTCGAGTTCCCTACCTTTTTAAGAAATCAAATGGATTAAGACCAACTTAATTAAATTAAATATTTTAGAGTCTAGAGATTAAATTAAGCCTCTATTTTGAATAAGGCAATCTCTGACTCTAAATTTTTCTGCTAAATTATCATCTATTTTCTAACTATCTTTGAGGATTATTGAAGGTGGATGATAAAACAACTTTTTAATATGAAAAAATATTAAATATTAACTTTTGATAAGATATAATTGTCTCTAGTTATAAATTCTAAGGAGTAGTTTGTGGAAATAAGACTCTTGTCTTTTTTAATTTTATTGATGATTTTTACTACTGGATGTACAAAAAAACAGGCTGTGCCGTCAATTGGAGCTGAAGAGTCATATAGAGATAGTAGTACTAGCGGTGGAGGTAACTATTATAGTGATGGAGATAGCAGATCCGAACAAAATAGTATCTCCATTCCTAGTGGGGATGTTACCTCTGAAGTCTCAGGTGAAGTAGCAGGTGGAGTATCATCTACTGGAAAATATACAGGTACAGATGGAGCTAGTGCTAGTGGTATAAAAATGGTCTACTTTTCAAGTGATAGATATGATATTGAATCTGACCAAATGAGAAGACTTCTTAGCGATATGCCAAAAATAAAAAAATTGGCATCTTTGGGTAAAGTCAGGGTCGAAGGAAATTGTGATGAGTTTGGTACAAATGAGTATAACTACGCTTTAGGATTAAAGAGGGCAAAAGCTGTCAGAAGTGTATTGATAAACAATGGTGTTCCATCTAGTAAAATCTCTATCGTTAGTTATGGAGAGAGTAATCCTGTCTGTACAGGACACACAGCACCATGCCACGCAAAAAATAGGAGAGTAGAAATTAATAGAATCTAGGACTTTTTCTCTATTTTGAGTATGTCAATTACTATTTTTATATAAAGTGTTATAATTTAATATTGAAATAATTAGAAAAAGGTGGTGACAATGAAATGGTTTTATTTAATCTTTTTAACTATTTCACTTTTAGATGCTAATGGCATTCAAAAAAGCAGCATTAAAAATGAGACAGGACTCTCTTCTAAAGACACTTTAACTATAGAAGCTAAAAATAGGGCTTTAAAGTTTTTGGAAGCAATTGAGAGGTTGGATCTGGATTTGATATCCAAAATGATATCTTCTGATGGTGTTACTTTGACAGATTTTGGCAGATTTGGAGCGATGGATTCTGATGAGATTCATTTGAGTAAAAGTGAATTTTTAAATGCTATCAAAAATAGTAAAAAGATAATAAAAAGTTATTCGGCTGATGAAGAAAATAGAAAAAAACTCACTCTAAAAGAGTATCTAAAATCTCTTCACAAATCTTCCCAAAGTCTAAAAAGTGTAGAAATTGTTGATGACTTGAGAGGATTAGACTCAAATGGAGATAAATACAAAACTGCTATCATCTGGTGGAGAGGAAAAAATCACTATGAGGATTTAGCAATGATAGTAATCCTCAAAAAATATAGAAGTCAATGGTTTGTAGTTGCATTAGCAAAGGAGTGTTGGAGAATATAATCTCACAAATCAAAATTACCAAACATCGCCGTAAAGCCCCTGCCTTCAGGCATGGGGATATAAGGCGATCTTGTGCTTTAGCACTCTCTTTGAGAAAAGATTTTCGGGAGTTTATCTCCCTTGAAAATCTTTTGTAATTATTGTATAATAAA
>Ga0256843_1000296_pt1 | contig 42952 bp, 58 predicted proteins | sample AlvinellametaG_FD_191572 | JGI IMG/M metagenome (GOLD analysis project Ga0256843, IMG submission 191572) | Pompeii worm associated microbial communities from hydrothermal vent at the East Pacific Rise, Pacific Ocean - Alvinella | ecosystem: Host-associated > Annelida > Integument > Unclassified ...
ATCTATTCCTGATATCTCTTTTTCTTTTGATCTGGATTTGTAGATATCAATAATTGATTTCATAAGATAATTTATATTATCTGTATGATACATATATATCGCTTTAATCTGCTTATATTCCATATCAAGTAAAGTGTCCATAAATTCTAAAACATAATGAATGTTATCTATCTCGTCCCAAATAGCAGTCAATTGATTAACATATTGTTTCTTAACCTCTTTGTCTTTTATTTTAGCAACATTATTAATTAACTTATGCTTTTGTTCTTCAGACATTCGATTAATCACTATATTTTTATCAATGTCAAATTCTTTAAAAAAGTTTAGTTCTTTTTTTACTAATCTTTTTTTAGAAAAAAACTTTGAATAATCAACTGAATATCCCTCTTCAATAAGATCTTTATCATAAAGATTCATTGTTAAGGCAACTTTAATTTGATCAAACTCCTCAAGGTCATTGATATTCTCAACACCTAATTTAGACAATATTTTTTTCAAAATTTTCATTGAGAAATACTTTGGTTCACAAAGTAAGAATATTGTTTTATTTTTTGGTGTTATAGAGAAATGTTTATCCCATTTCTTGTATTTATCTTCAATATATTGAAAGATATTTTTTTCTTTATAAAAAAGAGTAAGGTATGTTAAATCATTATCTTTAGAAAGATAATTGTCTGTATGCATACCTGTAATATCTCTCACTATATCAACATGAGAACGTGCATATTTTTTATCACCAGACTTTGTAAGTTCTTTAAAGATACTGTCCCAGTCATAGAACCCGTCTTCGTCAAGATACTTATTAAATAGATCATATCTATTATTATGTAAAAACATAATTGTCATTACTTGCAAAAGTTTTTTCAAACTTTGGAATGAATTGTTATGCTTATTAAGATATTTCTTGATCGTCTTAGGTTCAATACCAACTGTTTCGTCTTCAATATCTCTTTCAGGGTGAATAAAATTACCATATCTAGAAAAAAGATCTCTAAGATCTTCATTGTCTGATAAATCTGGTAAACTTTTACCTATCGGTGTAATAATACAACTATTAAAGATTGCATTAAGTTTTGATACTTCTTCTTCTGTAAATTTTTTTAACCAGTAGTCTCTTGCGATTTTATTTGTTAGCATAAAATCTCCTTTTGTATTTAAATTATATCTCTCATAAAAAAAAGATATTAATTTGTAATATAAATATATATTACAAGATATGCATTTAAAGTTTGTTTAAATGTAAATTTAATTAAAGGAAAAGATTATGGCAAGAATGTTCAAAGAATTGTTAAGAAACATGCTTATCGGTATATTGCCAACAGCTTACTACCTAACAGGTATATTTTTGTTGACTCTTACTGGAATGCATGTTTTTTACACAATAACAGCATTTAAAGTGATTATGTTTATTGTTTCAGTAAAAATAATCACTATCGAGTTTGCCTTAACTTCTTATCTATATAAAGATAGAAAAGAAAGGCTAATGAGCTTCATAATTAACACAATACTTCTTGTGTTGGGTTTAACTATTTTTTCTACCTAAATGTAAAAGTTTAAGTAGAGATTTTAGTTAATAAAATTTCAATAAATCCCTTAATGGGTGAAAGGAGAAATTATGGGCTCAAATCTAGAGATTAGTGCTTTGTTAATACAGGGCTCAGTCTCTTTATTTGCTGCTTATTTAGTAGCAAAGTTCATTTTAAATTTAGCATGATAGTTGCTACCCCCTTTGGGGGTAGTTCATATTAATTCTTTTGGTTTATCTATATAATAGCCTTGTGCATAATCTACACCGCATTTTTTAATTAAATCATATATATCTTTATTTTCAACAAATTCAGCAACTGTTTTTATTTTCAATGCTTTTGACATATTGACAATAGAAGATACAATTTCTATATTTTTTGGATTATTTAATATATCTTTTATAAAAATTGCGTCTATTTTTATAAAATCACAATTTATATTAATTAATCGAGAAAAGTTAGAATTTTCAGATCCAAAATCGTCTATTGCTATTTTACAACCTATATCTTTTATTTTATGCAATGTTTCGATAATAGAATTTTCATGCATATTTGTAATGTTTTCTAAGACTTCAAAAGTTACTCTTTTAGGATCTAAATTATATTTATCTAAATAATTTTTTAAAGTGCATATAAAGTCTTTTCTTAGTAAATCATTGGCTGATATATTTATATTAAATTCATAATTATTTGTAGAAAAAAACTTAAATGATTTATCAAGAATAATTTCTGTTATTTTGTATAACATACCTAATTCTTCTGCCTTAGATATGAAAAAGTAAGGGGGTATAATTTTATTGTCATATATAGCTCTTGCTAATACTTCATATTTTAAGATTTTGCCAGTTTTTATATCTTTAATTGCTTGATAATATGGAATTATCGCCTGATTATTTATAATTTCTATTGTTTTACCATACCATAAACGATCTTCCATTTCATGTTGAATAAATTTATCAGACGTATTAAAAAATTTAATTAATGCTTGATTTTTTATATGATTCTCTTTTTCTATTGCTTGCATTGTTATTTCTAATTCATTTATTGAGATCTCAATACTTTTTATTATTTCTGAAACAGCAACTAGATACTTTATTTCTCCACTACTGATTAACATATTTTCTCGTTTCATTTCAGATAATGTTGTCAATAGAAATTTATTAAGTATTTCTTCTGAAGATATAAAAATTAAAATATCATTGTTTAACACATTTAAATATTTAACTTCATTTTCATTGTACATTCTTAAGCTTTTTTTTATGTTTTGTATGATTTTGAATCGAGATTCTATTTTTAACTTATCAATATTATATATTTTTAACAATAAAAGAAATTTATATTTCTCCTGGTCAATACATTCTATCTTTTTTCTCAAAACACCCCTCCATGGATTTTCTAAACTTATCCGCTGTTTTTTTATCTGGCTTTTTCATACAATGACCTGTTTCAATCATTTCAATAATATTTTGATATGCTTCACAATATTGTATATTTGCTGCTGCTGTTAAATATAAAGAAGCTGCTGTTTTACAATCTTGAGGAACCCCCAAACCATATTCTAAATGATATCCAAACAATGTAAAAGCAGGACCATAATCATTTTTTTGTATGATATTAAATAGTATATCAGAAGATTTTTTATATTCTTTTTTTTCAAAAGCTTTTAATGCTTTTTGATACATTTCTTCTATATTCTCAGCATAAACAAAATTAAACATTAAAAGAAGAGATATTATAAATTTCATTTTTTTATTTCCTATTATTTTTTAATGAATTATACAATATATATTCTTAATATTATGTTATTCTATCATTTAATATTAAAGGATAATTTTTTTCCATTAATATTTAAAAAAAATAATAGGAGAAATAAAAAATGAGAAAGTATGAAACATATAAATGTAAAAAATGTAGTAATGAGGTCGAAGTTCAAAAGGTTGGTGAAGGAATACTTCAATGTTGTGGAGAAGATATGGTTTGTATCACAGAAAATCTAACAGCTGTAAATTTAATGAAGGCTTTTGCAGGAGAATCTCAGGCAAGAAATAAATATGAATTTTTTTCAGAATTAGCTAGAGAAAAAGGTTTTCATAAAATAGCAGAACACTTTCAAGAGGCTGCAGATAATGAAAAATATCATGCTAAAAAAGAGTTTGAAATGTTTAATGAGCTTTTGTATGGTATTAAATTTAAAGATCTTATAGATAATCTTGATATTGCTATAGAAGGAGAAAAATATGAACATGAAGAAATGTACCCAGAATTTGCAGCAATAGCTAAAGAAGAAGGTTACAATGATATAGCTAGAATATTTAAAGCAATAGCAAAAGTTGAAGTTGAACATGAAAGAGAATATAAAGAATTAAAAAAAATACTAGAAGAAGAGGGTTTTTTTAATTCAGAAGAAGACGAATTTTGGGTCTGTGAAGTTTGTGGACATGTTCATAGAGGTAAAAAACCACCAAAACAATGTCCATTATGTAAAGTTGACGAAACATATTTTAAAAGAGAACATTTAATTTAAATTTAAATATTAATATGTTATTATATTTTTCCATATAAATAAAACAAGGAATTATAATGACAGAAAGATATTTAGAATTTTTTAAAAAATCAGCAATATTGGCTTCAGAAATGAGTTATTGTAAAAGACGAAAAGTTGGTGCTATTATTGTTAGAGAAAAAAGAATTATAGTAAATTCTTGGAATGGCACAGTTTCAGGAGAAGATAATTGTTGTGAGGAAGATTATGGATCTGAATCAGAAGTATTTACGACGTATATAGATAAACCGTCTAATTATATTGGAAATTTAAATTTTAGAGAAACTTATTGTAAAGAATATTGTGAAGAAAATGGACTTATTTTTATTGATTCAGAAGAAACTTTTTCAAATACAATTAAATTATCATATAAGCGTCCTGCAGTTAGAACAAAAGCTTCAGTTGTTCATGCTGAAGCAAATGCTATTTATTTTGCAGCAAAGAAAGGTATACCGTTAGAGGGTGCTTCAATGTTTGTAACATTGAGCCCTTGTATTAATTGTGCTAATGCCATTATTCAATCAGGTATAAAAGAGGTTTATTATTTAGACGCATATAGAGATTCTAGTGGTTTAGAACATTTAAAAAAACATAATATAAAGATTCAAAAACTATAAGTTCTTGATCAGCTTATAAAAGCTGATCATTTATATAGATATCAGTAATCCATTTCATATCTCTTTTTGCAGAATCTGCAAAAACAACTCTTTTTAATAAAGTCATTCCAGCCTCAAAAGATATTTCATTTCTTGATATTTTACAAAACAATCTTTGATCGTCATTTGTTCTATCACTTTCATTGTATGAAAGTATAAGAACACCATTCGGTTTTAAAATTGTTTTAATTCTGTTAAAGAAAGCTAATCTCTCTTTTTTTGATAAATGCATTAAAACACCAACACTAAATGCCAAATCAATAGAATTTTTATCAAAAGACGATAATCTAGATAGATTATCCTGAGTAACATTATCTTTCAATAATGGGTTTTCTTTTGCAATCTCAACTAATTTTTCTGAGAAATCAATGCCATATACATTATAACCTCGATTAATTAAATTAATCATATCTCTACCAGATCCAAAACCCAAATCTAATAACGTTGAACCTTTTTGTGTATGAGATTCAATTAAATCATAAAAATGATCCATTTTTAAATTTTTTGTATTTTCAACATATTCATTTGCATGAATATTATAATACTCTGATTTATTTGCACTCTCTTCACTGTTTAAATGCTTTGCCAACATTTCTGCTGCCTCAGCTGTTTCAAAATAATGAGTACCAACTAAAATTTCAGAAGTCATTGTATTTATTTTCTCCACATTATATTTACAACCTAAAACATATCCATGATAAAATGAAACCACATAAACAGTCTCATAATCTTTCACTCTTTCTATATCAATTGTTTTTAGGTTAAGACCTTCTGTCTTTTTCATATTTATATCCTTTTAATTTATTTTTTAATATAATAAATATATTAATATTTTGTATTAGTATATATTAAAAAACACATATTACAAAATATGTTCTACATTTTGTAGTTCAAATTTTAAATTAACAAAAAGGAGTTTCTATGATTGAAACTAAAGAACAATACAGAGAAGCTGTAAAAATACTAAATAAGGCTGCATATGCTTACTATACACTTGATAACCCATTTATGACTGACGCAGATTATGATAAGTTATATTTTCAAGTTGTAGATTATGAAAAAAACAATGGTGCAGATAAAGACTCTCCAACACAAAGAGTTGGTGACCAAACATTAGACGGTTTCGAGAAAGCTTCTCATATTGAGAAAATGTATTCTCTGAATGACGTTTTTAATGAAGAAGAGTTTCTGGATTGGGCTTATGGTATTAAAAAAGAGTATCCAGAGGCTAAATTTTACCAAGAGCCTAAATATGACGGTCTATCATTAAATCTTTTGTATGAGAATGGTGTTTTAACCTCAGCGATTACAAGAGGTAATGGTGAAGTTGGTGAAAATGTTACAGAAAATGCCAAATATATTTTAGGTATTCCTCAGAATATAGATCATAATGGCAAAGTTGAAATTCGTGGAGAAGTTGTTATCTTTAAAGAAGATTTCGACAAGATCAATGAATGGAGAATTGCTAAAGGCAAAGAACCATTTTCAAACGAAAGAAATGCTGCTTCTGGTAGCTTACGTTCGTATGAAAGTGAAGCTGTCAAAAATTCAAAATTAAGATTTACTCCTTATGGATTAGGTTATGCTGATATTAATTTTTCAAGTCAGCTTGAATCTTATCAATGGATTTTATCTCAAGGTTTTGTTAACTGGAATCCTGATTTTGATTCAATGATACATATCTCTTTAACACCTGACGATTTAATTCATTCATATAATGAAATTATCTTAAATAGAGATAATTTTCCTATGTTATTAGACGGTATGGTTGTTAAAGTTGATCAAAAAGAGATACAACAAGAATTAGGATTCACTTCTAAATTTCCACGTTGGGCAATTGCTTTTAAATTTCCAGCTCAAGAAAAACATACTATTATTGAAGATATAGTTAATCAAGTTGGTAAAACTGGTGCTATCACACCTGTTGCAATTGTTAAACCTGTTGAAATTGACGGAGTAACTATTAACAGAGCAACACTTCATAATTATCAAGAGATAGCTAGAAAAGATATCCGTATTGGTGATACAGTTTCTATTATTAGATCTGGTGACGTTATACCTAAAATTTTAGGTGTTGATTTTACACAAAGAACAGAATCAGTAAAAACTGTTTTTGATCCTGAAGAGTGTCCTATTTGTGGCTCTCATACAGAATATCGTTCTACTGCTGACGGTGAGGAAACAGCTGTTTTATACTGCTCAAATCCTGAATGTCCGGCAATCTTAAAAGGTCGTTTAGAATATGCTGTTGGTAAAAAAGCTTTAGATATTCCAGGGTTTGGTGAGGCTGTTGTTTCTGAACTTATTGATAAAAATCTTGTCTCTAAAATTTCTGATATTTTTGATTTAACTGTTGCAGATCTTTTAACTTTAGACGGTTTTGCAAAAAGAAAAGCAGAAAAGCTTTTTAATGAGATTCAAAAACTAAAAGGTGAAAAAACTTTAGAGGCATATAGATTGTTAAATGCCATAGATATTCCAACTATTGGTGAATCAGCTTCTAAAAAACTTGTAAATGTATTTCATGATCGTGTATTCAGTGGAGATTTATCTTATGAAGATTTAATCTCTGTTGAAGATATTGGTGAAACTTCGGCTAAAGCTTATATTGAGTTTTTTAAGAAGCAAAAAAATAAAGAAGAAGTGAGTAAGCTATTATCTTTAATTTCTCTTTCATATCCAGAAAAAATTGAAGTTTCTGAAGATAATGCTATTGCTGGTAAGACATTTGTTATCACTGGTACACTTTCTCAACCAAGAAAATACTTTCAAGAAATAATTGAAAAGAATCTTGGAAAAGTTTCGGGATCAGTTTCTAAAAAAACAGACTATTTATTAGCTGGTGAAGAAGCTGGATCTAAACTTGATAAAGCTAAAAAGCTTGGTGTTAAAGTTTTAACAGAAGAAGAATTTTTAAAACTTCTTTAGATCAGGGTGTAAAGCCCTGATTATTTCTTTTAGAAAAAATAACTAAAAGTTTATAGTTAGAGAAAAATCTCTCTAACTAGTATGTTTTGATATTGTTAAAATCACAAGAAAATCCTTTTTCAGGATTAATAAATCTTTGATTTTCTTTATCAACTTCCCAACCTAATTTCATAGTTATTAATAGATCAGGTCCATTTGAGACATAGCAAGAAAATACCGATTTGTTTGAGAAATTTGTTGTCAAATATTCTATCTTCTTTTCTTTTGCCCACACTAAAGAAACTAAAATAATTCCAGCAATTATTGTTGCTATCATAATTACATATTCTCTCTTCATTTTAACACCTTATATGACGTCATGATAATTAAACATTGCCGGATCAATACACAAAATATCTTCTCCAAGCTTTATGAATTGTTCAGCATGTACGTCGATTACAAAATCTGATCTAATATCAGAAGTCTCAAGAGCTTCTAAAGAAACCTCAATTGACTTTAATACCTTTTCAGATAAATCAATATACATTTCTTCTTCAATTGAGAATTCTTTTTTTAAATTTTCTAAATTTGACATAATATTAACCTTTACTCCCTTTGTAAATTTTGTTTTTTCATGAAGAAGATACTCTTTATTTACAATATTTGAGTATTCAAAATTATCTTCACTAATTGAAGATAGTGCTTCTGAGATTATACAAAATCTTCTATCTACACTATCATTATAAAAAGATAGTTCAAGATCCTCTAAATTTAGTTTCTCACCTTTTGACATAAGAAACATATCTAGATTTAAAGAAGAAAACTCAAAAAGATATTCTAAGAATTCTTCACTATAACTACCTTCTATTTTTTTTGCCTTTTTGATTTTTTTGATTTCTAGATTTGTTTTTTCAGCTAAAGATTTCAAGAATTTATATTTCTCTTTTTCTAAAGTGATAACAAAAACTAAATCATTAGAATAATCAAAAACAATACTATGCATTCCATAGCCTATAATATTTGGTATTGATTCTTCAGAAACACCAAATTTTTCTATATCATACACAAACTCTTCGGCGATTCTAAATCCCGCCTCTAACTCGAATACTTTCAATTTTAAGCCTTTATGTTTTCTTGAACTTTATGAAAAAAATTCATTAAGTTATAATAAAGTTGAAGCCAAATACCAAGAACAAAAATTCTTAAGTAGTGCTCACCAACAGTATTGTTTACATAGTCTTGATAAAGGTAATACATTAAAATATAAAGTATTACAAAATAAACTATATACATGATTTTGAAGTTTTTTATCATAGTTTTACTCAACTCTGATAGTTTACTTGACTCTATTTCTTTAAATTTCAATAACATACCTATGTTAAATAAAATAAAAATAACAACTAAACTAATTAAAGCCGTTTTAAGATCTGCAAAAAATGCAACTGACATAAAGATAAAAGCCGGTAGACTAATGTCTATACTTAATGTTTCTTTTCTCATAAGAAACTCCTTATAATTAAAAAATTTTACCTATAAAAGATATAAGTAATATTATGTATTAAGGTTTATGTAAGTAAATTTTAAGTATTATTTTAGAATAAAAATGATAAGGATATTTTATGGAAGATATTAAGTTTTTCTTTAATTCAATTATAAGTACGATTCGACTGTTTTTTATTGTACCATTTTTAATTTTTACACTAGAAAACATTTTTAAATAAAATCAACATATTACAAAACAATCTTATTCATATTGAAATAAGAGAAATTAATAAAAAAAAGGAATGGAATATGGTTCAAAGTAGAATTGAAATGTTAATCAATAAAGTTATTGTAAAGATAAACTTTACTGATAGTTTAACAATGGAAAAAATCCATGTATTAAAATTTAAGAGAAACTTAAATTCAAATGAAGGGATAATTCATTATTTAGATTCAAATAATGAGGAACAAACGTTATCTCTTTCTGATAATTTTATTTTTGGTTCAGAGAAATCTGCATTGAATTGTTTTAAATTATTAGAACAATTTAAAGCTAGTGGTGACAATACTAAGAAAGAAAGATTTTTTGCAGAAGCTGTTGAAGTTGAATCTGATTTGAAATTTATTCAAATAAATGTAAAACATAAACCACTTATGAGTACAGTTGAATTAAATAAAAAACTTGTTGATTCAGATCCAACCAAAAGAAGTCAATGGATTGTATGGTTAGGTACAGAAGCTGTTTTTGATTTTTCAAATGAATTACTTTATGTAGAATATGATCTTTTAAATCCGATCAATAGACAAAAACACTTAAATGTTTTTTCTGAAGATATCATGTAAAGGATTTATTTATGGGATTAAAAGCAGAAAATCTTAAAATTATAGATAAAGAATTAGGTGTCGTTCCAATTTTTTTATCTTTTGAAAAGGGTAAAAATGATTTTGCACTAAATGCTTTTTTGTCAAATACAAAAAAAGAAACTTATCTTTATGCTGTCAGATCTAATTCTAGCGACGAGGACGGTCTAAATAAGACAAATGCAGGAAAGTACACCTCTTTATTATTTGTAAGGCCTGACGAGCTTGAAAATGCTATTAATGAAGTTTATAAAACTTCTAATGGTGTGATCATTCAAGATATGATTCTTGATCCAGAAATTTCTGGTGTGGCATATATATCAGAAGAAAATCAAGTTTTTCATTTAGCTGAAGGTTTATGTTCTGGTATTACTTCTGGAAAAGTTTTAACTTATGATATTCATATGAGTAATTTTAATCATATTTATAAGAAAAATGAGTTAGAAATACCTAATGTAAACCTAAAAACCATTTATAATGGAAAAGAGATTGAAGAAGTTCTTATTGAAGAATCTTCAGTTTTAGAGGGTTTTAATATTTTTGAATATATTGATATATTTAAAAATATTTATAAGTTATTTGATTATTCAGTTTGTGAAATTGAATTTTCAATTAAAGATAATAAGCTATATTGTTTACAATGTAGAAAAATTCAAAAAAAGGAGAATTTATGCAAAGTGCATTAATTATTGAAGCAATTAAATTTGCAACAGAAAAACATAAAGGTCAAAAAAGAAAAGCTTCTGGAGTTGATTATATTTCTCACCCGATTGCTGCTAGTTATTTACTACCAATGTATAAGAAATCTAAAAATTTAGTTTATCTTATTGTAGCATTGATTTTACATGACGTTGTGGAAGATACTGATACTTCGATTGAAGAAATTTATCAAAGATTTGGTAAATTGGTTGGGGATTTAGTTTCAGAACTAACTTCAGATCCAGAAGAAATTAAGAGAGTTGGTAAAAAAGAATATATTAAATCAAAAATGCTATCTCTTTCGTCTTATGGTCTTGTATTAAAACTGATTGATAGATTGTCTAATATTTTAGATAATCCAACTGAAAAATATGTAAAAGATACGATTGATACGATTTTATATATTCAAAAAGAAAGAAAAAAATTAAGTAGAACTCATAGATTGATTATGGGAGATATTTTAATTGAATGTTATAACAATCAATGTAGTGCCTAAACTGGCACTACAAGACTTTTTAGGTTTTTTATTATAAACAAGATTCACCTGGTACTCTTGAAGAATGAGAAGGGTCAGAAGCTTTTTCTGACCAAATAATACAACCTTCTGTTGGACATGCCATAGCACATGCTGGTTCGTCATGAAAATCAACACATTCTACACATTTATCCTCATACACAAAAAAGATTTCTTCTCCATTTGGATTTTCGTATTCCTCAACAATTGCTTCTACTGGACATTCGTCAATACAAGCCCCACAACATATACAAGTATCTGTAATAATTACTGCCATTTTAAAAACCTCTTATTTCTTTTAATTTTCTATTCATTTAAATATCCCCACCTTCTGTTACTAATATATTTCTATTTTTTAACATTTTAGACCTCCTAATTATTAATTTTGTTGTTAAGACCTTAAATTTTAAGTGTATCTACATAAGTTACGTCATTCATTTTTTAACCTCCTAAACTCTTGTTAAGTCTATTAATCTTCTTCTCCCCAATTTAACATAGAGAACTTCATTTATCAAATACGAATCACCTTTATGTTCATTCATTTTAAACACCCCCAATTAATAATTAAACACTTCATGCGTCACCGCCTTCTTTAATCATAATTTCTTTATTTTCCATTAAAGACCTCCTTCACCAACTAATGTTGGTGGCCATTCTTCTTGTTTAAAATTTAAACTCATTACACTGTACCTGTTTCATTTTTCATTTATAAAACTCCTTAAACTGTTTGTTTACTATTCATTTTAAATTGTATCTGTATTTTTAAAAATCACCTGTTTCATTTCAAATATTTCCCCATTCTTTTAGTATTTTTTTCATTGTAACCTCCTTTTATTGGTTTTAATATTTTATATTATACAATAACTTAATTGAAATGTTACTTAAGATTTAATTAACAATAAGAGGTTATTATTAAATAATAACTCAAGAAATCTGTTTTTTAAAAAGAAATTGAGAATTTGTTGAAGATATATTTATTTAAAAAATAATTATTCATTGTATTTATATTTTAAGTAAAACATAATTACACTTAATATCATTATAAACAATCCACTTAATTCTCTAGATATAGATCCAGAGAGATAACCATTTAAAAACCAAAACAAATTACAAAAAAACACAATTATTATCATTAAAAGAGATAGGTCTCTTGAACGTTTTGTTTTTATTATTTTTATAATTTGAGGTATGTTAATCATTACAGCTAAAATTGCTGCTATTGATCCAAATATTTCTGCTAAATTTTCCATAAAGAATTATAACTTAATTATAATTTTACTTTTATTGATTTATTTAATTTTATTTTAAATTCTTTATAATGAAAACAGTTTTTCAAAAAACCTTTTTAAGTCAGAATTAATGATTTTAACTATATAATAACCTACCAGTTAAATAGAAAAAGGATATATGAAATGAATATAAACGAATTAACAGAATTAAATCATTTAGATAAATCATTTAATTTTTATATCGCTGACACAATGCATAATTTTGGTGTTTCAAGTATTAAAAAAGAGATTAAAAATATTAAAACAATTGAATATTTACTTAATAACAAATATGGAATATCTCTTTAAATGTTTAATGTTGGTGATATAGTATATTTTGTGAACGAACTCCGCCCTAAAGGGCGAGGTCTTATGGCTTTTTTGATAAATTAAGATCAAATCTTCTTTCAGATATGTACAAAACCAAACACAAAAGATATCAAAGAGATACTTTCAAAAAATTAAATAATATTACATATTAATCTTAAATTATTTTTAAGAAAATTAAAATTGAAAAGGTTATTTATGAAAAAAATATATTTAGCAGGGCCAGAAGTTTTTAGAAAGGACGCTATTAAGTTTGGTAAAAAACTTGTCAAAAAATGTGAGAGATATGATCTTAAAGGATTGTATCCATTGGACAACGAAATTAAAGGTAATTATTCTAAAAAAGAGTTATCTAGAATTATTTTTTCTGAAAATGTTAAAATGATTGAAAAAGCAGATTATGTTATAGCTAATTTAAACTCATTTAGAGGTTATGAACCTGATAGTGGAACTGCTTGGGAAATTGGTTATGCATATGCTCTTGGCAAAAAAATCTATGGATACATAAATAATCCAGACATGTCATATTTAGATAGATTCAATTCTAATGATATTAATTCTTTAGAAGGTGATCTAGAAGGGTTATTTGAAGACTCTAATAGCATGTTAATTGAGGATTTTGATAATCCAGTCAACTTAATGATTGCTGAATCTGTACACAAGATTTGCAATTCTTTCGAAGATTGTCTTTTTGATATTTATTTAAAAGAACTTCGTGGAAAGCAAGGGTTTTAATACTCTTGCTTATCAAACTTTTAGTTATTATTATTTCATTAAGAGAGGTTATTAAATGAAAAACAAACACCCATTATATTATATATCTAATTTCATTGAAGATTCAAATAGAGATTTATTATTTGATCATATTTTAAATACTTTTGATTTAAAAACAGACAAATACAACTTTAATGGAAAAATTGTTGAATCCCCAAGACTGATAGGATTTGCTGCAGACGAAAACATATCTTATAATTATTCAAATAACGATCATAGATCACAAAAATATTCTATACCAATGGAAGGTATTGCTAGAAAGATTGAAGAGCGTCTAGGGTTATCTAAGGGCTATTTTAATGGGTGTTTAATTAACTATTATAGAAATGGTCATGATTCTATTTCTTATCATAAGGATAATGAACCGGATATGGATAGAAATACTTATATAGCGGTTATATCTCTAGGTGCAGAAAGAATATTTTATTTAAAGCATGATACAGATAATATTGTTAAAAAAATAAAACTTGAAAATGGATCTTTAGCAATAATGACACCATTATGTCAAAAAGAATATAAACATGCAATTTTAAAAGAAAAAAATATAGAAGAACCAAGAATATCATTGACTTTTAGACACTTTATAAACACTTAAGTTGTTTCATTGTATAATTTTAATACAAAAATAAAAGGATTTATCATGTTATCAAATGAAGAAGAGTTTAAAATATTAAATAAGGAAATTAAAAAGAAAATTTTTAACAAAGAAACAAAAAAATTTTATGATATTGACATGAAAATGATACCAAATACTAGTAAAGTTGTAAAAAAAAGAGATTTTTCATATTGTTATGGTAATCAATATGATACTTATGGTGCATTTTTCTTCTATCTTAATGATCGAAATGAAGGTTTTTATATTGCTGTTAAAGATAATAATCTTAAATTGATCACCTCTTCTGAATTTAGTTATTTAATATCATTTGAATCCGAATACTTAAATCGTAAAAGTAGTGCTCAAGAAATTCATACAAATATTTTAAGAAATAATTTTTTAAAAGATAAAGATATTATTTATTATATATTTAGAATGCTTATAACAGGTCACAATATGACAGACTTGTTGAGTTTTCCAATTAATGCTCAAGTTAGAATAAAAATTCTAGGATTGATTCTTTTAAATTGGAATTCAAATAATGGGAATTTCAATATTGAGGATAAAATATTTCAAAAACCATTTATTGATTATTTGAAACAATTTTCTAATGAAGAGCAAAATATTTTAATAGCAAATAAGTTACTTGGAAAGTATTATCAATATTCTAAAGTAGTTGAAAAAGAATTTATTAGTTTTAGAATTTTATTAGAACAATGTATGGCAATGAAAAAAGAATTAATTAAATAGATATTACAAGACAATCTTATTTGTACAAATAAGAAAAATTATAAAACCAAAAGGATTGCTCTATGGAATTAAATAAAATTGGAGCTTACCATAAATATGGTAAGTATAAATACATGTCTATAGTTTATTTAGGATCTTTTATCTCTCATTATGGGAATATTAAATTTGAAGATAAACAAAAAATATCATTAGAATTTAATGGAGATACAGAACTTCTTCATTTTTTTCTTTTTAAAAATGATATAACTGGGGAAGTATACCTAAAGTCGTATTCAGATATTTCAAAAGTAAATACTGATAATTTTATTTTTCAGACTGTATCTGAAAAATATAAAGATTCTGAAAAAAACATGGAACTTATTTTAAGTTACTTTTGGAAAAAATTAATTTTCGACACACCGTTAACTGAAAAAATTATTGCTTTTACAGATAGTGAGAACTGTATTTATTCTCCTATTAAAAAGTTTCAAGATCTTAAAAACACTTATTTAGAGTGGAGTAGATTTTTAGCTAATTTCAGACAAATAGATTCTATAATCTAAAAACACATACCATTTTGGTGTGTGTTAAATTTCTTTTAGAGAATATCTCTATCAATAATTAATATTGCTACTATACCTACTATTAAAGTATAGGTTTATAAACCTATACTCATTTTAGATCCAGAAAACTCTATATAAACTCTATCACCTTCATGAAAACCAGATTTTTCAGTAACTGTTTTTATAATTCTACCACTTGGCATTTTAATCCAAACTTCATAACCCTCTTTTTCATTAAATTTATTACCTGCTATACCACCTAATAAAGCTCCACCAACAGTTGCTAAGGCCTGACCCTTACCACCACCAACTTGGTGACCAAGAACACCACCAACAGCAGCTCCTGTTAATGTTCCAAGACCATTATCTTTTAATACAACTGGCTTAACTTTAACAATAACACCTTCTTCTATTGTTGAAGCTTGACCAACATTACTTCTTGTATATTCTCCTGCTGTATGAGAAGCACAACCAACTAATAAAAATGAACTCAATAATATTGCTGATAAATTTTTTAACATTTTAACTCTCCTTATATTTTTAATTAAATTATAGCATATTACTTATATCCTAAAAGAAATCTATAGACAAATAGTCTATAGACTTTAACCTCTTATAAAAAGATCCAATGTCATACCGTCAAATAATGGTAAAACGTCTTCTCTTTTTAAACCTCCATTTAAAATACCCGGAAAACAAATAGCAATAGAGTCATAATTTTTAATATCTTTTTTTAACTCTTCAATAGAGTGCTTAATGATCTCTAAAGTTGAATTATTTCTGTAATGTATTTTTGTTTGAAAAGCACCGATTTTTTTACCTTTAAAGTCTACAACTTTCCAGCCAAAATTAGTTGAAATATTTTCAAACATTTTATCTATTCCTTCAAAATTATCTTTAAATACTTTTGCACAACCAGCACCCATAACTAATGATCTATTGTTTTTGATCACAGAATTTGCTGTAAATGCAATTACTTCTGCATTACTTCTTAAGATATCACCTTTTACAATTCTAGGTATAAAACATTTCTTCTTAAAATCAAAAATAAAACACTTCTTGTTTCTTTCATATGAAAGTTTAAAGCTATGTTTAGTTCCTTTACTCTTGCCATTCCAAAAAGCTATACCAATATCAGCATAATCCCAAATCTCATTATTTCTTAAAAAACCAGCATGTTTACCTTTACTCCAATCTGCTTCAAAGATTTTTATTTTTATATTATTTCTTTTTGCATATTCTTCTGCAAAATAATCTGTACCATTTGCTCCACCAGAAACAATTTCTATTTCTGGATTCTTTTCAATGAACTTATCTATAATATATGAAAATAAATTAAACTCTTCAATATTATCTTCCGTTATTTGTCTTATTGGTACTGGATTATGTGCTCTTGAACCAACTATAGCAAGTTTCACTGGCTCTATTTCTTTTGAAGAATAACCATTTTCTTCTAGCCAAGCTGAAACAATATTTCTATGACAAAAGTCACCTCGCTTTTCATAACAAAGAAAAACTGAATTATTGTATTTTTCATAGATCTCTTTTGGATCTAATTTAGATAGAGTTTCTTTTTTATAAATTTTTTCATACTCAATTGTATCAACCTCTTCATTTTTGTAAGCAACTAATAATTTACTGCTTGGTGCTAATTCTTTCGCTTCAATAATATCAAAGTCAAACCAACTTGGTGTTACTCTTGATATTGAAACAAACTGTTTTTTCTTTATATTTTTTGCATTTGCAAAATAAGAAGTATAAATCATAAACCTCTCCTTTCTTATTAGATTATACATTATTTTAACTTTAGTTAAAATTAAGTATTATTATTGTAATATTCTCTTACAAAAAATAAACAGGAGATTAAAAATATGAAAAAAATATTAATTTTAGCAGGACTAGTAACATTATCATTTGCAGATATTGGATCTGATATCTATGATATAGATAATAAAGCATGGGTTCAGGATAAGCAAAAACAATATTCAATTAAAGCAGAAGGTGATAAAGAAAAAATCAAATGTATCAAGTCTCAAAATGAAGAACGCAATATGAGAAAGTGTTTAAAATAAGTTTCCTAATAGGAGAAAGATAGATAAAATCTATCTTCTCAAATACAAAATTAATTGAAATTAAAAGTTATTTGATCTTCAGAGTAATCAAATAACCAATAAGCTTCAAAGTCAGGTATGGACATAAGTTCATGATAATTAGATAAGTAATCCTTCAACTGATTAAATGCCTTCTCATAATCTTCTTTAGAATTTAAACCTAATATAAAACCATATGAAAAATCGTCAATGCTGTATGCAACAAATTGTAGTCTCCATTTATCTTTATCTTTAATGCCGAAAGCATAATATGGTGCAGCTTCTTTATTATAAAACATTGAATAATTTTCACCTGTAGATTTTATACCATACAAAACTTTTGTTTTGTTGTACTCTAATGAGTCATAATCATACAAAAAACACTCTTTCTCAAAACAAGCAATAGCTATATCTCTAATTTGAGAATTTGATAAATCACAAAGACTATAATCAATATACATTATTTTTTGAGTTTCATTGATTTTTTTATATGGTTTTGAAGATTTATCAAAAGACTCAATACAAATATCTTTAAACATTCTTCTTGAAAGTTCTTTTTTGGATATTTTTTTCATAAAATTCCTTTAGTTTGATTTTCTATTATTTAATAATAGTTAAATTGTTATATGATTTAAAATTTTATTAAATATAATAAACATTATTATATAAACTTAAAAAAGGATATAAATATGAATATTGATAAAATTTTCTACACGATAACAATCGCTGGAACTCTTTTGTTCTTAATAATTGATAGTTTTATATTATCTTAAAAAGATATATGCAGCAATGCAGCTGCATAATAGACATTATATGTCAACAATGTATATATCTTCTTTCATATACCCCTCGGAAGATATATAAGATAATAACATTTCAGTATTAATTTGGTTACTTACCAATAAAGATAAATTCTTTTTATTTATGAGTTCAATATCTTTACAAGATAAGCTATCTGCTTTAACATTTAACTTAACACAATAATTACAAAGATCTCTCTCTATTCCCTCGTGTTCTTTGAAATCAAAATAGATACCAAAAAAATCCTCAATTAATGCTTCAATTGATTCGATATCAATAAATGACACCATTTTTCTTTCAATTGAATTTTCTACTCTTTCTTTTAAACCCATAACAGATCCTTTTTTTAATTTTGAATTTTACTTTTAAAAATTAAAAGTATTAATATGTAATATATTAATTATTTTCCAAATCAATTGTCCATTCGCTTAAAGATTCTTTAGATAAATCAACATTTTTTTCATTTAAAAAATATACAATAGCATTGTATTCAATATTATTAGATATAACTTTTATCTCTTTTCTATTATAAAAAACAGGATAACCTTCTAGAAAATCTAATTGAATTAAAATATCTTCACTTATCTCATATAATTCTCCAATTATCTCTTTTTCAGGTTTCTCATACATAAATGGAAAACTAGCCTTCTCATATCTTTGTAAATAAAATTTATCTACTGTTTTAGCTTTCCCAATAAAAAAAGCTTTATAATCTTCCAAAAAATAATTAAATTTAAAACCTTTTTTTAGTGACCCATATACAAATATAAACATATTATAAATCCTTATTTATATAAATTAATATTGTGTATCTACCTAGAAACATATATGGTTTTTGAATTGCGTCTATTTCATTTTCTGGAACATAAACATTTCCATTATTTGTATAAAAAACAGCAACATTATCTATTTCAGTAAAATACTCTTCACTTCCACCTTTTATTCTTTCGGAAAGTTCTTTATTTTTTAAAACATAAAATAATTTATTATCAGTTTTAAATTTTACATAATTATTTTCAAATACAGTATCAATAATATTTTTATATCTAATGCGTTTTTCTGGTTCATTTTCAATTCTTTCAACCATACAATCATACAAAAACTTAATACTAATATCTTCAGGATTTATATTGTTTCTAGCACGATCAACACTGTCTTTTAACTTATCTAAATGATATAATGCTTTAGAGTAATCAATTATATTCATAGGAACTCCTTTTTTTATTATTATATCTAAAATATATTTAAGTTTTGATTATTTTTTTGAAGATTATTGAATGGAGCTCATTCCCGGACTCGAACCGGGGAATAAGAGTTTTGCAGACTCTCGCCTTAACCAACTTGGCTAAATGAGCATTTTTAAATAGAATGGTACGCCCACCAGGACTCGAACCTGGGACAAACGGTTTAGAAGACCGTTGCTCTATCCAGCTGAACTATGGACGCTTATATATAATGTGGCAGGGATACTCAGATTCGAACTGAGAACCTTTGGATTTGGAATCCACTGCTCTAGCCAATTGGAGCTATATCCCTATCTGGAGGATCTGGTGGGATTCGAACCCACGGGCCAGTTTTAACGCTGACCGACTGGTTAGCAACCAGCTACATTAAGCCACTCTGTCACAGATCCATTTTGGTGCTGAAAGAGAGATTCTAACTCTCACTCCCCTTTCGGGGAACCGGGGCCTAAACCCGGCGTGTCTAACATTCCACCATTTCAGCATTTTTTGGTACCTCTACCCGGAATCGAACCGGGACGCCGAAGCCATGGATTTTAAGTCCATTGTGTCTACCTATTTCCACCATAGAGGTATATGTTTATGGAGGAGACGGTGGGATTTGAACCCACGGACCAGCTTCTTACACTGATCGACGGTTTTCAAGACCGTTACAATAAGCCAAGCTCTGTCACGTCTCCATATTATGTATTTTAAATTGGGATTTTATAAAAATGAGGGCATAAAAAAAGCCCGAGATTTATAAAACCCCAGGCTTGAAAATAATGAATTAAAAATTCACTTTTTACAAACCAGAGGAATCCCATAACAATCTTCTCGACCAACAACTACTAAGCAGTAATGATAAGTTTCTCATTATGGTTTCCCTCCAATTAATTTTTTATAACGTTATTATATAATATTTTTTTAGATATGTCAAGTATTTTAATAAAAAATTAGAAAAATTATTAAAAACTACTTTATAATAATATTTATTAAAATATTATATTACATAATAATCTTTTATTTTAATATAAAAGAAAACTTAAAAAATAAAAAAAAGGATAAAAAAATGAATTGTAAAAATTGTATCTATAAAAAAAATGTTCCAGGGAATACACATATAGAGTGCACAAGATTAGGTTGTAAACCAATTAATGTTAGGGAACATGGTGTTAAAAACGGGTGGTTTATGTTTCCATTTTTATTTGATCCAATATGGGCAGAGAACTGTACAGGATTCATACCTAATGATTGGAAATCTTTATCTGCAATAGAAAAAATGACAATCTTATTGTTTTTTATTAAAGAAGGTCAGCATGTTGATCATATTCATACTGCTGAATTTTTTAAAGATAAAGATATTCATAAAAATATTCTTGAAAAGAATACTATTGAAAAAATAGTTTCTGAGGAAGAAAATCTAAATACAGATATTGAATATTGTATCAATCTCTTTAAAATATCATAAGAGGGTTTTTTTATCCCTCTTATTCTAACTTTTTGTTTTTAACTAATCCATTTATCTATTCTTTCTTCAACTTTATCAAACTCATTTAATGTTAATTCTTTTTGAATTTCTAAATATTGTTTTTGTAAATCTGTAGAATTTGTTAAAGCTATTAAATAATCAAAAACAGACAAAAGTCTTGTTATAATTTTGTCTCTTTCTATTTTATTTGTCACTTTCTTTAATTTTCTAATATCTTCTCTTATTTTTAAATAAAGTTTTAATAAAAACTCTTCTGCTGACATTTCATACATAATATACTCCTTTTTTTGATTAATTTTATTTATATTGTCAAATCTGCTAAATATTTCATAATTTAGTATCTCTTTTTTATTAAGTTATATTCTTCAATTATAGCATTAAACACAGTTAAATTTGGCATATATCTTGGAAAATCTTTAATTGCTGAATATGAAGTTAAATATTCATATTTATCACCATTATGATTAACTATACATTCAACAGCCATACCAACGCCTGCAGATCTACTAATGCCATATTCACAATTAATTGCAAATTTTCTATCAATATTATCATAAATGAATTTTGCTATTTTTTTTGCTTGATTAGAGCTAATTGGTTTTATTGAGCCAATTGTAGAATCAGTATCATGAAAATCAATATACAGTTCTTTTCTAAAGTAAAATAGATTTAAAGGTTTTTCATTTGGGTTATATATAGATATTAAAGCAGCTTCAGAAGATAGATTTTCATGAAGCTCCTTCATTTCTTTCTGACCTACAATACATTCAAATAATTCATTTTGAACTGAATATATATTTGACTTGCTATAAAATTCTTCAATATCAATATATTTTTGAACTGATTTATGTTTTTTAGAGATAAGATCTTCAAAAATATAATAATTTGGTTTTTCTTCTATAAATTTACCTATAAATTGATCAACCCCATGATCTATTTTATATAATTGATTTTCTTGTAATTTTAACATGCATATTCTCCTTATTGAAATAATTATATCAAACTTAAGCTTAAACTAATATATTATATATTACAATATATGCTTTTAAATTATTAAAAGCAAAATTCAAAAAAAGGATATTCTATGATTTTTAATCATATAGATTTAAGAAAAAGAGATTCTGCACTAAAAGAGGATCTTTACGCTTTAGGTTTAAATATAAAAAAAGAATTCTTAAGAGAATTTGTTGAGGATATTAGAAAAAACCTCAAAGAAGACATGAAAAAAGAAGTTGAAGAACAAGGTTTTGAAATTACTGATATTTTTGTATCAAGTAAATTCTCAAAAATAAAACAAATAAAAGCTAAATATTTTCAGGATACTTATATGACTGGCTTTAATTTAATTGATATATTTATATTTCAAAAATACGCTAAAGAATATCAAAGCAGGAATTCTGAAAAATTTAAAAATATCATTTTAACAGATAGTGATATAGCTAAAATGCCAAAAGCCTTTGTTTTAGCTTTAAAAGATTTATTTTTATCTGGTTATTTTCAAAGAGATTCTTTTGTATTTAAAGATAAAAGTAGATTAATCAATTTTTATATTAAAAATTCTAGAGATAATTATTTCTTGTTATTTGTTTCTGACTATCTATCATATTCTGACGACTTGTTTAATAAATTCTTTAAAAAAACAAGTCCAAGACATGTAAGATTAAGAAATGAAACAAAAAATCTTATAAGAATTTTCAACTATACAAAAGAATATAATATAGTTGAAAATTATTTGCCTTTAGAAGAAAGAGTAAGACTATATAAAGTTTTTTATTCTGAGATAAAAAATGAAATTCAATCATTCATAGGATTTAATCATATCTTAAAACAAATACCTACCTATGATATTGATAGTGAATTAGCAAAAAAAGCTGAAATCGCTAAGAATAAAGAAGATATGGAGGAATATTTTAGATTGATTAGAAAAATCATGTTAAAAGATATAAAAGACTTCTTTTATAGTTTTGTTATATTTTTTGAAAAGAATGTAATTAACACAAAAGACTCAGAAGAAGAGATAAAAAAACAGTTATTTAAATAAAGGAAAGATAATGAAAAATAAAAAATTTTATGTTGTAGAGATCTTAAACCAAGAAGGCAAAATAATCAAACGTATTATGTTTGTAAAAGAATTTACTTATCTTAACGATAAAAGACTTCAAGTTGTAAATCAAGATAATTCAATATCTGATATTTACATTACAGAAGGATTTATGGTTATTATCAATGAAGATAATCATAATTATAATATAAATGACTCTCATTAGAGGGTTGTTTATATAAAACTTGTAGTTTTTGATTTTTAAATAATTGTAGGAATTGATAGGCTTAGATTTCACCTATCAAATAAAGGTCTTTCGTTCAGATTATCCCTCTGGGGCTTATTCCAAAGGGTTCCTGACTTATCCACTAAACCTCTCCGAAGAGACGATTTAGTAACCTTCATGGTCGCCAATATTTTAACTGCTGGCATTTGCAGTGTCGCACTTATCTACTCTGCACTTCACCTACCGTCTACCTTGCGGGCAGTAAAGAGTCGCTAAACTCACCGTGCGGATCCATACAAATCTCTATCTGCCTTGCGAGCTTCAAGAGACCACAGATTTTCCACAAATGGAATCTGGGATTAGACCACTTTCAATAAGTACCGTGGCAGACTTTGCATTTTTTATATTAAAAAATTTCCGCCTAAAATGGAAATCAATGATACATTCATTAATTCTTGACCTAGCAGAGACGAGCTGCCACCGAAGTTTCATGGACTTTTGATCCACAAAATGCTTCTCGCCTCACGGTCTTTCACAAACCAGTTACTCGACGTTCTATAAACCGCCAGGCTATCACACCTCGACAATTTATAGAATGGTTCTCGCTCTTATGTGGTTAGCACTCGAACTATTAGAAGAACCTTATTAAAAACAGTAAAGTTAACTTATTGGATCCTCTCAATTAAACTGTCCCCAGTTTAATAACTATCTACTGCTCATTGCTGAGACTCGATAGCATGTGTGAGCACACAATGAGAGTAAGCTTTTCCTTACTTATTCCTTAATTAAAAGAAATACTTTTGGGGCTCATTCCAAAAGGTTTTTAATATTGCTTGAATGGACCAAAATTGATTGGTGGAAGAGTTGCTAGGAATTCTCTTCCTTTGGTCGGCGTTACCACCGATTATCCTTAAAGTAGTCAAGCCTACTTTTCAAACATTTAACTTAAATTGTTAAGCTTGTTTGTTGTGAGAAGAATTATATATAAAGAAAACTTAAAGTTAGCTTAAATTTGTAATTATTTAACTAAAAATAATTGATTTTCTATAAAATCTTCTAATTCTTTATCTTTTTTTATTTCTTTTGGCTCTTTTTTTAATATTTTCTCTGTTTTGTTTTCTGAATTATATTTCATATAAAAATAATAAAAAGAAATCATTAATAGGTAGGAAAAAGATAAAATCAATGAATAATATAAAGTATACTTTATAACTAATTTATATTGAATATCCAAAAGAATAAAACTAAAATAAGAAAATGGTATAAAAATCAAATATACAATAAATACAGCATAAACTAATTCTTTCATTGATATCTCCTTTTTAATATTTTAATTTCTTTTTAATGTTTAATTGAATATAATATATACAATATAAAAGTACAAGGATTTATTAAATGAAAGATTATATCTTAGAATTAAATAAAGATCAACGTGAAGCAGCATTAACAACAGAAGGGCCTGTTTTAATTTTAGCAGGAGCTGGATCTGGAAAAACGAAAACAATTATTGCTAGAACAATTCATATATTGGAAACAAAACCTGTAACACATGAAAACATTCTTGTAATGACATTTACAAATAAAGCTGCAAGAGAAATGAAAGAGAGAGGTCAGAAACTTTTAGGGTCTGGTAAAATGCCAGATTTTACAACATTTCATTCTTGGTGTGTAAGATTTATTAAATCTATAAATGAAGATTTATTATTAAATGAGTTTAACCGAAATAGAAATTTCACTATTCTTGACCAGTCTGAACAAGAAAAAATGATAGATAATTTAAAGTTTCATGTTTTTTCTGAAACATACGCTAAAGAATTCAGTTCTTCTAAATTTTCTTTAACTTTAGGCAATATACAAAATAATAGAGTTCCTTATAACTCTATTGAACAGGCATATATGAAAATATCTCAACTTTACAATGATAATGAATTAGAACTTTATTGTCCATATGAAGTTAATGATAGATATATTGAACAAATAGCAGAATTGTATGTTTTGTATAAGCAAGAACTAGCAAGAAATAATTCTTTTGATTTTGAAGATCTTATCAATATATCTATTGATATTTTAGAAAAATTTGAAGATATTAGAAATTTCATACAAAACAAATATAAATATATTATGGTTGACGAATTTCAAGATACAAATGGTACTCAATTTAAATTATTAGAAAATATTTTAAATAAAGAAAGAAATATATGTGTTGTTGGTGACGATAGTCAAAGTATTTATGGCTGGAGAGGTGCAAAAATAGCATTCATATTAAATTTTCATAAGCATTTTTCAGATTGTAAAATTGTTAATCTATCTACAAACTATAGATCAAGACCAATTATTGTTGAAAGAGCTAATAAGTTATTAAAATCTTCAACAGAAAGACATAAAGAAAAAGTCGACTTACAAGCTCATTCAAAACAAAAAGGACTTGTTAAAGCTGTAGAACTATGTACACAAGAAGACGAGGCTGAGTTTATAGCTCAAAATATAAAAGCTGTAATAAATAAAGGGGCTAATCCTGGTGATATTGCTATATTATATCGTTCAGCATTTATTGCTCAAAAAATTGAAGAGCAATTAATTATGAAAAGAATCCCATACAAAATTCACAATGGTAGATCTCTTTTAGAACGTAATATTGCAAAAGCATTAATTGCATATTTAAAAGCTTTAAAAAACGAAGAAAATAATCTAGCCTTTTCTATGTTATTTGAATTAACAGGTTTGCTAACAAAAGAGAGATCTTCGAAGTTTTATATGTCAATTGAAGAAGATTCAAATTTTTATGAATTTTTAAAAAATAAAGATTATGAAAGAATTCCAAGAATAACTAAAAAGATAAAAAATTATATGCAAGAATTCATTGAAGAATATGAAGATTTTAAAAAAATGAATTATCGTGACTTTGTTGATTTATTTAGTAAAGACAATATGATTAAAAGATATTTAGAAGACGACGTCATTAATGGATCAGAAGCAAAAAGAGATAAAGCTATGTCAAATCTAAATGTTTTAAACATTATTTTTTCAATAATGTCTAAATATGACAATCTAGATTCTCTTTTAGAAACATTGAGTTTAGAGGGCGAAGAAGAAGATATTGAAAAAGAATCAGTAAACTTAATGACAATACATGCTTCAAAGGGTTTAGAGTTTAATATTGTTTTTTGTATTGGTGCAGTTGAGGGTATTTTTCCAAATGAAAATAAAAGTGATAACCTAGAAGAAGAAAGAAGACTTTTTTATGTAGCAATTACCAGAGCTAAGAGTTCTTTGATTTTAACATGTCCTAAACAATATATGTTACAGAAAGATAAAGAATATCCAGTCTCTAGATTTGTCTTTGAAGCAAACATAGATATTGAAAATAAAGCTAAAAATTGTAAAAAACAAGGTTATTTTTCTAAAAGAAAATTTTATTAATTTAGCTAAGCTTATTTTTGCTTAGCTAATAATAAAAATATAAAATATTTTCTATATTTTCATTTTCATTATATGTTAAAAATCTCATTGCGTCTTTAGCTTGAAACTCAACATAATCAGAAAACATATCTGATTCTAATATTTCACCAGTTGTGATATTATAGAAAACTCTAACAAGTTCCATAGATTCAACTGCTGAACTATTATCCACTATTCCTGCTAAATGCCAATTTTTAATAGATTTTAATTGTCTATTATTGGCAACAACCTTAAACTCTTTTTCGCAACAATTTTCGACTTTATCAAATATTGCTATAAGATAGTTTGCTGAAGGAAATGTTTTATTACTCATACTCTTCTCCTTTAACTAATAACAATTCCAAGCATTACTTGAAATAATAGGGTCTATACAGATTTCACCGTATCCATAATCATACATAAATTGATCTTCATGTAAATCTAAGAAAAAGTCAATATTGTATTTATCAGAAAGCTGATCCAATAAATCAAAATCAATTGATTCATATAAATCAAATTTCTCTATATACTCAATGATATTATCCTCAACATAATATTGACCTCTGTAGTTATCCATTGGAATACTACACTGCCCCATTTCGATATATTTATCTAAATCATTAGATTCAAGTGTTTTAAGTTTTTTAATTTCATAAACAAGAAAAATATCACCTTCTTTGTTTTCAATGAATTTTATAAACTTAAATTCTGGAGCTAAACTATGCTTTAAATACAATACCTTCATAAAGTCATTTGTAACACAAGTAAGCCTATCATTATGTTTTTTTAATTGATAGCAAAGTGTCGTAGATCCACTTGCTACAATTTGTTGACCTTTTTTAATACCAATACTTAATGAAGAAAATTCTTCTTCTGACATTTCTATAAATGCACTTATATCAGCAACCTGATCTTCTTTAAAATATTGAATTATTTTTCTTAATGAAACCATTTTTATCCTTTTATTTCACCAACTTTATATAAAGCAGAATTTTTATTATTTCCTGCTGTAGCCACTATTTGAATTATATGATCTTTAGATATTAAAAAACGCTTAAAAAAAGACCAACTAGAAGCATACTTATATGAGTTTTGCATATAAGAATCTATCATTTCTTTCGTAATAATAAATGACTCATTACTTGGAAAAAAATAATTAGATTCTAACTTATCACCTACATTCAAAACAGGTATATTTAAAAAATGATATATCCTGCTATCACCTTTTAATACTAAACCTATTTTTATCCAATTTTTTATCGGATAACTTGTTTCTGTATAATCAAAATCATTTGATTTTTTAAACAAACTTATATTTGAACCAAATAACTTTTTAATAATTAAAAAATTAAGTTCCTCATTCATAATGACAACCTTAAAAACCTAAAACAAACTTTCTAACTTTTGTTAAAAAGTTATCTTTATTATTTACTCTAAAGTAAATATCACCATTATCCAGTTCTTCAATTGAGTCTAGATCTCCAATATAATCTGAAACAAAACAAGCTATATCCTCTAAAGATATACCCTTATCCAATAAATGATTTACAGGATAGTCTATATCCAACTCTTTAGTTAGTATATTTTCGATTTCTTCAGAAATATTTTCTGAAATTACGATATTTAAATTCTTCATACACAATCCTTTTTTAGTTTTGAAAATTTTCAATTGAAAACAATTGATTAATATGTAATATGTTGTTATTACATATTAATTTTAATTTGCTTAAGAATTAAAATAAATAATAAAACTAAGGAGTGTATATGCTTTTGTATCAAGATACAAAAAAACATGAAGTTATGAAAAAAACTTTTAAAATTGCAAAAAAAGAAATGAGAAAGTCTTTTTTTGATCACCTAAAACATATTGAAAGTCCTCAAGAAGCTGATTTTTTAAGTTTAGCAAATGATAATAATCATACTAAAAGATTAATTTCATTCGCATTAAAAGTTAATGAATCAAGTATTTTTATTGGTAAAAATGAGATTAAAAAAGTTAAAATAACAGAGTTAACAGATAAAACTTTATTAAATGGTGGAGCTATTGTATTTCTAGAAGATAACGAATTTGTTTTTATAACAGATATACGAATTAACAACATGAAAAAACTTGTTGCTTTTTCAAACAATAAAGATCTAGAAAAAATAGTTAACAAAAAGATTATTAACATAACAGACTCTAATGATTTAGAGTTTCTAAAAACAATCTTTTGTGTTGATTATAAAAACTCCAATTACAATCTCTCTTCTGTTGCAGAGTTATATTTATATGTATTGCAGTTTGCTTTATTTTCAAGAGAAAGCATTAATTTATCATTCTCAAAAAAACAAGAGGATAATATAGGTGCTATTTTTAATGATTTAAATGCAACCAATGCTTATTATAGTTCTATTAAAAGATACTTTAATAAATTAATGCATGATTATGGAGTATATAAGTATGAAAAACTCACAATAGAAGACAAAAAAAATATAATTGACAAAGTTGTTTTGTATGCAACTCAATTATTTTTTAAAGATCTTCTTTATAAAAAAAATCATAACTTTAGATATTTACTAACTACCTCTCCAAAAGTTGTAAAATTAGTTTATGATATTTTTTACAAGAAAATCAAGCCTCAGTTAGAATTAGAAATTCTACAAATTGAAGCTGATTATGCTTAGTACAGAGTGGAGACACTCTGTATAACATTTTATGTTTTAAAGAATATAGAAATATAATAAATCCCGTCATAAGAAGATTCATTTATTGAAATAATATTTTTCTCTATAATATTATTTCTTGATAATTCTTCATTTATCATTGAAGATATGTATCCGTCAGCATTATCAACCAATGGTGGAACAATAACTGAAAAAGAAATTCTTTTAACCATGTCTTTCCTCTATAATTTGTTTGATTTTTGGCCAAGCAATAGTTGCTTTTTCATACAAAATTTTATCAAAATTATCTTCATTTAAAAACATTGAATGTTCTAAATTATTTAGGATTTTATATGAGTTTTTATTAGCTATTTTACTGTTTATATCAATAACATTACCCATTGTTCCAGAAACTATAATTGTAGTATCTGATCCACGCATATAATCAATACCCCTGTTTAACATTGAATATTCTGGTGCTGATTCTCCAAAAAATACAATATATGGTTTAATATTTGTTGAACCACACTTTTCGCAAGCTTCTCCAAGATATTCATTGTAACCAATTTCATATATATTATTACAACCCATACAACGCATTTTTGTTAATTCTCCATGTAAATGGTGAACTTCTTTACAACCAGCTCTCTCAAGTAAATCGTCAACATTTTGAGTAAATACAAATGTATCGAATTTATTAGAAATTTCAGCAATTATTTTATGTGCTTTATTTGGTTCAACTTCTTTAAGTTGTGTTCTTCTTTTATTGTAAAATTTATGAACTAAATCAAAATTTTTTTGCCAAGTATCAATGTTACAAACTTCAGAAATTTTATGATCTTCCCATAATCCATTAGAATCTCTAAATGTAGAAATACCAGATTCAGCTGAAATACCAGCACCTGTAAAAATTAAAATTTTTGGTTTTTTATCTGCAAATTCATATCTTTGAATATACATTAAGCAAGATCTCCTTTACTTAATATTGTATTTGATTTCCAGTCAATATTCTCTTTTATTTCATTTTTTGAACACCAAACAACTTCAGATTCAGCTTCCATTTCATTATCATATTCAGGCTCAAATTGTTCTTTATTTGTTACTTCACAAATAAAAAGATAACAAAACTGATTTAATTGTGTTGATACCATTGATTTTCCAATATAGACAATATCCATAGTATCAACTTTATATCCAGATTCTTCTCTAACTTCTTTTCTAACAACTTCTTTAAAATATTCAATTTTTTCAGACTCACTCATAGAAAAATACTTATCCATATCTATAGAGTCATTAGAACCGCCAAAAGCTGTTGTTATAAAAGCCTTATCTCCTTTGTATGTTACACCATTTATATTTTCATTTTGTCTATTATCAAAAGGTGGTTTTCTTTCATTTACTAATCCAAATGGTTTTTCTTTTTTATTCATATCAATAAGAATAAAAGCAACTGAATCAACACCTTTTCTTTCTCCATAAAAATAATTATTATTATCTTTAACCTTCATATACTCTGAATCAAAAATGATTTTATCCACTATATCTCCTTTTAAATTGTTTTTGTAATAATATAAGCACCTAACAGTGCAGTTATTAAAAAAGAAGAATATTTAATGAGTATTTTTATTAATTTTTCTTGACTTTTCATATTCATAACCTCTGTTTTATTTTAAATTATATAATATTCAAACTTAAGATATTCTTTATATTACATTGTAATCATTAATTTCTAATTAATGAAAATTAAAAAGATACTAAAGTATCATTAAAGGATTAAAATATGGAAAATACAAAAATAAATTTTGAAGAACTAATGTTTGATCATAACTATTGGAACAATGTTGATTTAAATGAGGTTCTTATCGAAAATGGAGACAAATTTGAGAATCCATATGTCATAGAAGATAATGAGGCTTCGTCAAAAAATGATATTTATGACGATATGTTTGATATGTTTTTAGAAGAACAAGAAATGAATGAGTCTATTATTGAGGAAGCCATGGAAATTCATTCTTCAAAAAGATATAATCGTAAATATATCAATGCAAGAAAGCACCTTATTAAAGATAAAAAAAGAGTTTTATCGCAAGTTGCTGTTTCTAAAGATTTTGGGCAGCTATTTAAAGATATTTTCTATGAGAAGAATGTTGTTCGTGTTGAAAATGAAACTGTCTCAAATATAGACGGATTCAAGTTTGTTGAATTTTCTCAACTTGATCAAATATTTTTCTACGGAAAACCAGTATATTTAGATTCAGTAAGAATTATTGTTGGCTCAAAAGTTCTTAATAATGGATCTTTAAAGGTAGAAAAAGAAAAATATAAAATAATGGGTGATATTCTTGATAATGAAATCACTCAAGAAATTGAAAGATATTGTCAAGAAAAAGCTGATCATTCTCATTGGTTAGAGTATGATCCAGACGAGTATGATTGCGGTGATTATTATTTCGGAGACGAATATATGGACGCACCAGATCATTTCGAAGGCATGGATAAGCTCTTTTATGATTATGAAGAGCCGAAAATCTTTGACTTAATTGAAAGAGTTCAAGATTCTATTATTAATTATGATTGTAATTTTGATTATGATTATGAAATGGAAATGCTTGAAATGCTTGAAGAACTTGAGAAATGGTAAAACACTAGAGAGAATATATTCTCTAGTGCTCAACACTTTTAGGATAATAATTTTTTAGCAATACTTGAGGCTTGTTTTCCGTCATACATTCCTGCATATTGATTTTTTAAAAACGACATAATTTTACCCATATTAATATTTGAATCATGGTCAATGATATCTTTAATTAAATTTGTTAATTCTTCTTCACTCATTTGTTTTGGAAGATAAGATTGATAAATATCAATCTCTTTTTTATATTTATTTAATTCTTCAGAACTTGATCCTGATTCAGACATTAATTTATATGTTTGTTCGGCATTCTTCTTGAATTTCTCTAAAACTTTTAATGCCTCAACTTCATTTGTTTCTCTATTTCCATTATTTTTTCCAACAATTTCTATTTCACCAATTAATGTCGTTAAAACACTTGAAAGTTCTTTATCCTTTTCTTTTCTTGCTTTTAAGTTATCTTTTTTAATTTTTTCTAAAATTTTATTCATACAAAATCCTTTTTTCTGGATTATACTCTCATTAATCTTAAATTAACTTTAAACTAAAAAGTTTTTAGAGTCTCAAAAAGAGACTCTCTTTTATCCAAATGCTGCTGAAAATGCCCCAAGTGCAATAATTACAACTGGTAGACCAAACACTAACAATAGCATTTGAACAAATTCTTTTAGCTCTTCACCATTTCTCTTTTTATATATATAAAAAGATAAAAGAAGAAAAACTCCTGTCAATGTGAAGTGTAAAAACATTGACATAAAAATCGCAATAGCGACACCTAATTTTTTAAATAGCCCTTTAGCGACCTCTTGTTCGCTACGTGTATCATAATAAACCATATGATACTCCTTTTTTTTAAATTTAATCTTAAAAAACTTAAGATATATACTAAGTAATAAGAACAAAAACTAAAGAGTTAAAGTTTAAGAGTATAACCCCTTAAACTTTTTAATTGATTCTTCAACAGCTAAAAATAAATCAGTTGTTGAAGAAGCTTTTTTGATAAAATCTTTTTTTCTCTTATTATCATAAACTGTTATTTTTTTATATCCTGGCTTATGATTTAAGATCGTTGTTCTCACATACAAAATTTCCTCCTTTAAATATTGAGATAATTGATTGTTGCATGCAAATCAATTTGTTCACCTCTTGTGTCAAGAGATCTTACAGGTTCAAAAATAATATCAACTTCTTGATTATTATACATATGAACCTTATTGTCATGAAAAAACCAAGCTGTTGCACTAAAGCCATTTTGATCAACAAGCAAACACTTCGTATGAAGTCCCTCTTTGTATGAATCAATAATGCTTAAAAACACCTTAGCTTTAAATTTTGGCATTGGAAACTCTTGTCCAAAAGGTCTATAGTTATCCAACATATCTAAAAGTTCAAAATTAATATCAGATAAAGAAACCTCTCTTGGTTTTTCACCTAACGGAATAAACTCATTGAAATCAAAATTATTAGCTTCTTCCATGATTTTGTTTTTCCATTTATCAAAATTGTCTTTATTTATTGCAACACCAACAGCACCAGCATGACCACCAAAACCTAAAGCATGTTCTGCAGCTTTTGCTGATAAGTCATACAGTTGAACCGATCCAGAAGTACGTCCTGAACCCTTCCAGCATTGTTTAGCACCATTCCAACCAAAAACATATGAAGGTCTCATATACTTTTCAGCAAGTTTTCCTGCAATAATACCAACAATACCTTCATGAAGATTATCTTTTTTTACAATAATTGCTTTTGCCCCAGAATCAATTTGTTCAATTGCTTGAGACTCAACTTCTGCAAGAAGCTCTTGAGTTAACATTTTTCGTCTATTGTTAACTTCTTGTAAATACCTATAACCTCTTGCAACAAAAGCTTTTTCTTTTGATAATAAAATATCAATAGCTTTATGTGCATGATCAAGTCTTCCTACAGCATTAATCATTGGAACAAAAGCAAATCCTATATCAGTTTCAGTTAAAACACTTCTTTTATTTGCGTCAAAAGCTAACTGAAATAGATATCTAGATTTATTTTTTATTCGATCTATTGCATATTTTACTAATGCAACATTCAAACTCTTTAATGGCATAACGTCACTAATGACAGTTATACCAATTAAATCTAGCCATTTTCTCATATCAATAGAAGCTTTCATGTCTTGATTGATTTGAGCACACAAATACCAGGCAACAGTTGCTCCTGTAATTTCCATAAATGGAAAATCTCCTAGCTCATATTTTAAATTTACAATAATATCAGCATTTGGAATAACTTCCCCCGGTGTATGGTGATCAGTTAAGATAACCTCAATACCATTTTCTTTTGCATAATCAATAGCTTCAATGGCACCAATACCATTATCAACAGTAACGATAAAGTCATATAGATTTTCTATTGCATAGTCAACCATATTTTTACTTATACCATAACCGTCAACAAATCTATCTGGAACAATATATCCAACTAAGTTACCATAACCTAATTCTTGGAAAAAGTCATACATAACTGTTGTAGCCATAATACCGTCACAGTCATAGTCTCCTACAATCAAAAGACGTTTTCCGTCTTGTAGGTTATCTACAATTCGTTTTGCAGCTTTTTCTAGGTTTGGTATGAGACTTGGTGCAGGTAATTCAGAAAGTTTTAATTCATTTCTTTCTGACTGCATTTTATCTAATACAAACTTTAACTCTTCTTTTACACTCATAAAAATCCTCCGTGTGATTATATAATTTATATAGATATATAAATAACTATATTTATATGTAATATTATAATCTTTTGTATAAAAATGAACTTAATACATTATAGACATACATTTCTTTTATGACTTGTATAAAAATTTTAAAAGGAGATCTTATGCAATCAAGATCAATTGTAAGTATTCTTAAGGAGCATTCTAAAGATACTAATTCAGATTTTTTTTATAATATGGAAAATCCTGAAAAATTAAATTTAGGTATTGGTTCTGTTGTGAAATCTGGATTTAGTACAGCTATTATTGAAATTGATAGTTTTTTTATGGATTCTGAATTATATAAAGAATTCAATAAACCAATTTTAGTTGCAACAACAGATAGTAGAAAAGCTGATATATATGAAGCTTTAGGTTTAAAGCTAAAACGTATTAATATAGAAGCTGAAATAGAATCTCTTCAAAAAGAGTTTTTATCAGAAAATGGATTTTCTTCAATTGAAGAAGCAGAAGAAAATAATTATTTTTTTCATGAAAAGATCTCTGAGGACATAATTTCTTTTTTAGACTTTATGAATTCTGAATATGAAATGGACTTTTTTTATATGGAGGATCTTTCTGAAAATGAAATTAATAATTGGTTTTCAAAAGATTTAGATTATTCAGTATTTTTAAATCATATTGAATATATATCTAGTTTTTTTGACAAAATCACTGATAAATTTTCTTTTTATGATCAGTTATTTGAAAAAGAAGGTCTATTTGAAATTCTTTCAGATAAAGAAAGTTTAGAAAAAGAATTTTCAGAAGAGATATCTGAAAAAGTTCAAGAAGATTCTATAAAAAATAATCTTAATATACTTTTTCATTCAATTATCGACTCTATAGAAAAAATATATGATCATTTAGAAGAAGGGCAATATTGCTTTGATATTCACGAGTATCAATTTATTGTTTATGACGATAAACCAATATGTATTGACCCTGTTTATAAAGAGTATTAGATTTTTCTAATGCTCTTATTAACTTTTAGTTGAACAAATCAATAATATGATTTCTATAAACCACTAAAATAATGACTCTTAAGCAAAAAAAATCACAAAAATCGACCCGATATGATTACTCTTAATCTTTTCTTAAATATTTTAATCTTTTTTATAATTTTTAAGAGAGAATTAAGAAACAGCTTCTAATCTCTAAAGAGCTTAGAAATGTACTTTACCCCTTATGGCTATCGAGTTGAACACTTTTTATTTAAATTGATTTTTTGATAATTTTAAGCTAAAATACATAAAATTAAACAATGGAGTTTTACTTTGTATTCAGATAAAAAATTATTTAACTATTTAGCTTTTATTAAAAATTCTGGAAAACAAAAAATAAATACTTTTGATATTTCAGATATTATGGATAAAAAAACGATAATAGATAAATTAAAATTAAATTCATTCACTACAAAGTTAATTGTATTTTTTAGTTTTTTTATTGGTTTTGTTGAGCTATCATTAATTTCATATATTATTAAAGAATATATGAAATACACTTCAACATTTAATTATAATTTTGACAATATAGCTTATGCATTTTTATTTATGTTAATAATATTTTTTATATTTTTAATACCTTTAAGTTTTTACAATAAAAAATTATTAGCAATTGCAGAATTCAAGGAAAAAGAATGGTTAGATCATTTTGATATGAGATTTTATGAACTTGATAATGATCTTAACAGTATAACTGTAACAAAAAAATTAATAGAAGATATAAATTTAAATGATTTTTTCTCAAAACACACAGAAGAAGAAGTAAGAAATGTCATTCAAAATAAATTAAAAATTATTTTCAAATAAATGGAGGCAATAAATGAAAAATGAAATAAAAGACGTTGATCAGTTATTAGAAGAATATGCTGAAATGATTAAGTCAAAAAAAGTAAAACAAGTATTAAAAAAGAAAAAAGTAAAAATTGAAAGATTTGAAAAAATATTTTTTCTTTCTTTTGCTATATTAACTGCTTTTTCAGTTTGGATTATGAATGACATAAAATCGCCTGATTCTGTAACAGAAAAAGTTATTCAATTTTTAATATATAATTAACTCTTCATTGTCTTTTTCTTAGTATAATAAGAAAAATTTATAAAATGGAGGTATAGACATGGGTTTATACGATAGAGATTATGCGAGGCCAGAAGCCTCAAAAACCATAATTACAAATAGTAAAATAGAATTTATTAAGCAAACATATCAATTATTTGCTGCGTCATTATTTGTTGCTGCTTTAGGTGCTTTTTTAACATTACCATATGCACAAGTTGTCTCACAATATATGATAGGTTTTGTATTGTTAGAATTTGCTATGTTGTTTGGTATGAGTTTTTTAAAAGATAAGCCAGGGATTAATTTAATAGCGTTATTTGCATTTACTTTTTTAACTGGTGTAACATTAGTACCACTAATAACATATATCTTATCTACAGTTGGAGCTATGATTATTGCTAATGCATTATTTATGACGTCAGTTATTGTAGCTTCAATGAGTTATTTTGCTATTAAAACAAAAGAAGATCTCACTAATTATCCTAAAATGTTAATGATTGCTTTAATTGTTATTATTGGTGTTTCTTTTTTAAATTTACTATTTTTTCATAGTGGAATTTTAAGTTTATTTATTTCAGGAATTGTAGTATTACTTTTTTCTTATTTAGTAATTGTTGATACACAGAATATTATTAAGGGTAATTTTTCCTCACCTATTGAAGGGGCTATTGCACTTTATTTAGATTTTCTTAATATATTTACTTCTTTGTTAAATATATTAGGATTTATAGGTTCTGAAGATTAGAGATCTTTTTCTCTAATCTTAATTAACTCAATAATACTATCTCTTTCAAAAGATACAATATCTCCCTTTTTTAATTCAAAAATTTTAGCTGTACCGTCAATGAATAATTTAACATTATTTCTTTCAGATAATATTTCAATATTTTTTATCTGATTATTTTTTTCGATTTCAAAAAAATTATCTTCAGAAGCTATTGTTGATATTGCAACAACATTTGATTCTAAGTCTTTAATTACTTTCCCACCATTATTTAGATTAAAGCCAGTTGATCCAATTGGTGTTGATATAATTATTCCCATACCTTTAATTATTTTGTTTTTGTATGAAAAAGTATTAAAATCCATAATTGAAGATCCAATAACAATATCATTAATCGCCGAGGATTCAAAAATAATGTTATCCGTATCATTTGTCCTTTTTCTATTAACTTTAACTCTAATGGTGCTTATTTTAACGATTTTGTATGAGATTTTATCTTTAATTAGTTTTTTAATTGTTTTTTCATTTATTTTGTCCATAAGAAAATTTTTTGTTCCAGCTGCTACACCTAAAAATGGTGTATTTAAATATCTATAAGATTGAATCGCATGAAGTAGAGATCCGTCTCCACCAGATACAATAATAATGTCAGGATTTTTTTCTTTTGTATATTTTTTAAATTTTTTATCTATTTTTGTTGTTTTATTATGATTTGGTATATATAAAATATTGTTCATTTTTTATCCTTTTAATATGAAAGCATTTCAATAGTAATTTCTTTTAGTAAATTTTTTCTAACTAACAATAAAATAAAAAGAATAACCTAAAATTATACCAATTGAAAGACCAAAAATGATAGTTACAGGTAAACTTTTTAAACCTTCATTTAATACTGCTTTTTGTAGACCCTCTAAAACTTTCTGACTTTCGTTTAAATTTTCTTTAACCTCTTTACTTAAGTTTTCTTCAAATCTTTTTTCAAAATTCTTCAATGTATATCCTCTTTTTTTTAATTATAACAATTCTATTCTTAATTAATAATTAACTAAAAGTTTACAAGAGTAGCTTTACGCTACTTCTTGCTTTTTTACTTTATTATTAGCTGGAGCAACTAACCTACCATTAAGCTTAATATACTCAGACATACGTCCAGCATAATTTGTATAGCTTTTTTCTTCTGTAAGTTTATCATAGTCTCCAACAACCATAAATGCTTCTTTTGCTCTTGAAACAGCAACATTGATCATTGAAGGATCAACATTTATAAAAGATAGTGAATCATGTTCTCTTGAAATAACCGTAGAGAAGATAATCACTTTATATTCTACGCCTTGAAATTTATGAACTGTCCCGATTTTAGCTTTTGTGTTTGAATGAGCTAATCTTTGCCCAAATCTTAAAGCTAATTCACGTTCTTGATCTTTATAAGGCGTAATGATCCCAACCTCATTTGTTAAATCATACCCAATTGCTTGAAGTCTATTTAAAATTGACTCAATCTTACTGATCTCGTCAAAATTAATCTTTTTAAAAGACTCAACTTCAGAGTTTTTTGTATGAAAAAACATAAGTGGTTCACCAAGCGTTCTATATGGCTTTGTCTTTGGTTCTGGTGTGCAGACTTTTAAACCGTCGTATTCAGCAATCTCTATAAATAAATCTGCTATCTTTTTAACACAACGTCTATGTTCGTCAAGCATAATACCTCTACCAATAGCTTTGTAGCCACCTTCAACTGTTCCTGCAGCTCTATGAAAAGCTGAGGTTTGTGTTGGTGAATACATTTTCCAAAACTCCTCTGTAACTTCTTCTCTCAAATCAGAAAGAAAAAGCTCGTTAATATTAACGATAGGTGAAAGTTGTTTTGGGTCACCAACGATAATTGCTCTATTCGCTCTATTTAATGTCTCAACAATTGCATGTGAAGCAATCATTCCAGCTTCGTCAGCCATAACAGTGTTAAATACCTGATCAACTTTAATTGTTGAAAACATTCCTGGCACAGCAGCAAGTGTACTTGTAACAACAGGATACCCTAAAGAAAGGTGCTCAATAAATTTTTTATGATTTTCTGTAGAGTAACCATAATTATCAACCATGTATCTATATGCATTATCAGCAATAAGATAACCTAAAGCCTTTAATACCTCTCTTTTTCTTTTTAATGTCTCTTGACCCATAAAATTCAATGCTGTGATATATAGATCATAATTCATTTTAAAGAGATTTGTTCTAGCATATTCAACAAAGTTGTCATATTTAATGATACCGTTAAAAAACTTTTCCTTATCCACAAAATATTTATGAATAATTTTAAGCTCCTTGATTTTTTCATTTTCTAAATAATTTTCAATATCTTTAGAATCTGTATTATCAAGAATTTTAAATAAAGACTCTATTTTTTCACGAGTTAACTTAAGATTAAAATCATTGTTAAACTCGTCAACTATAGAATCTTTTGAAAACTTTAATAAGATTTTATTAACGAAACCAGAAGATAAAAATTCTTCTTTAAAATACTCAAACTTTTTTGAAACTAAGATCTCAAAAGCTTTAGAAATATTAACAGTTAAAGCTTCTAATTTATAAAGCTCTTTTGAACTAAAACTAGTAGCATGTACTGCATACCCTTTCATGTATTTATCAAATTCATTAAAATTAGAAAAAGTCAAATTCATAGATTTAACCTTTTTAAAGATATCTCTCTTCTTAGCAAACATATCCATATAATGAACAAGTTTGTTTTTATGATAATCATATTTTTCTTGAGAGAACTCTCTTGATTCTAAGAATGCAATATATTCTTGAACGTCTTTAATCGAATTCGTTTTATTTGTTTGATTTCCACCAACATAAACAAATCCATGCTTAAAACCCTCTTTTAACGAATCTGACACGTTATCCACCGCTTTGTTTGCTGTAGAGGTGATTAACATGAGATTATTATAATCCTTGCGACCATTTACAATATTAATGGCTCTTTTTGTAACCTCATTTGCAATTAATGACAGGAATAAAGTTGTTTTCCCAGTACCTGGACCACCAACAACCGGAATTATTTTATCATTCATTGCGTTTCTTTGCATAACAAGACCTTGTCCAAATCCTACGGGATAATCTTTTGTAAGAGATCCTAGCCAGTAAGTGTCTGGATCTAATTCTGGACTTTTATTATCTTCTTGCTTATAAAGAAGATATTCTTGTAAAAGTGAAGATTGTTTTTGCATGATCTTATCATATGCTTTTTTTAACTTTACTTCATTTTTTTGATTAAAAAACATAAATAATGCACTTTTGTCTGATAAGTATTTTGGAAATACTAAATCAAAGCTTGTATCTATGTTGTTTTCAAAAACCTCGTATAGAGAATCTAGAACTTTCTTTAAATCAGCTCTAGCTTCCTCATACACAAGATCACCTAATTCCTCAGCAATAAATTCTGATTTCTTACTTCCATTTTCTTCATATGAAATGTCAAAAAATGTTGAAGTAATACTTTCATTTAAAACAATTTTTTCCTCCCAAGATATAAAAATCTCAGAAAAACCATTTCTTATTGCATTGAAAATCTCTTCTTTTCTATTTGTTAAATCTATTGACACTAGTGGAAAATAGATATTCTCTTCTTTGTCTGGAAAATAGACTTTTGTTAAAACTAAAGATAAAAGTAAATTATTAGTATCAACTAACTCTTCACCCTCTTTAGCTTTAATAACTGGCGATAATTTATTTTTAATATAAGAAGACATTCTATGATCAATTCTTACATATAATCCCTCTTCAGAGACTCTAATTTCGCTAGCTTTAATTTGTCTTACCTCTCTTGACTTAAGAGAACCTCTATCTATAAATAAACTAGAGCCAACAGATTCGTAATCAGAAAACTTTTTCTGAAATTCTAAAATCTGTTGAATCATAAAACTCCTTTATTTTTATAATTTATACTCAGCAATTTAGCAAGAGTATTAATTAGTAATATGTGTATTTTATTGATAAATTTGCCTGTTTTTTGTAAAAATGTGTAGAAAAGTCTATTTTTTGCTTATTTTAAGAAATATTTAAGTAGATTTTAAACTTAATCTAAGTTAAGTTATGTTAGTCTTTTGTATAAGTGAAATTTAAGCAAACTTTTATTAGTTTTTAAGTTTGAATTTCATACAAAATTTTATTTTTAGGAGTTAATTATGAATACTTTATTAAGAGAAACTTTAGAACTTGTTGAGACAGCTGCTATGTTTACACTGCCTCCAATAATGTTATCTTTTATTGGTCTTTTTGCTATGAGATATCTAATTCCTGCTTAATCTTTTCATACTGTTAGTATATTATATAATTACTTATTTTACACTTAAAAAGTATGATTAGATTAAGAGTTTTTTTACTCTTAATCTTTATCCTCTATTGAAGACACTGAAATATCTTTTCTTAAAGTGGCTTTCATTTTATCAATATTTATACCACCTTTTCCAACAAACTTTCCAGCTTTTGAATCTACTGTTACATAGATCATTTTGTCTTCAACATGGCAATCGACAACATTACCTGGAGTTTTAATTAATTCATTCCAGATAAATTGCAATACACCACCGATAAGTTCTTCTGGTGTGTTACGTGTTGTCTCTAATGAGATAGAAAACTTATTCTCTTCAATTTTCGAAGCAATCTTAGCAAAAGCTTCTTTTTTTGAAGATAAAAATAAGTCTTTTATCTCTTCCTCATTAAATCCAATGCCTTTTAGCCATTTAGAGTTTTTATTTAAAAACTCTTTTTTCTCAAGTTCTAGCTCAGCTCTGTTTCCAGAAAAAACACCATAAAAAGTATCAATTTCTGAAAATTCTTGTTGCATTTCATGAGAAAGACCAGTACCCATTACACGAGTCCCCATTCCAGGACCAACTCTTTTTTCTTTCAATCCAGTAGCGATAATAAATTCCTTCATTAGTTCACGAATTTTCGCTTCCTCTTTTTTATCTTTTGCGTCAAGCATAAGTTGCTCAACTTTATTTGGATCTTTGAGCCACAATACCCAAAGTTGATCCTCAAACTCTTTTGTTATGTTTTCCATATTTTTTCCTTATTTTAGTTTTTAGTCTTTATTAAAATAGACTAATTATTATTGTAATAATACAAAATTTTAACTTATATACAACTAAATAGTTATGAGAGAGAAAATCTCTCTCAAAATGCCCAAGCTTGTTGACCTGTTGCCTCAACAACAATCTCAATCTTAGTATTTTCAGCTTCAATTTCTTTAACTGAAGAATCAATTACATTTAAAAGCTCAGATATTGGTTCAACAGAAATTTTATGATTTTCTGTATTTACGCATGTACAGACTTCTTTATCTGAAAAATCTATACTTGGCACAAGATCAACACAACTTAATGGTTGTACCTGCTTTAAAATTGTTTTA
>Ga0256843_1000298_pt1 | contig 42838 bp, 49 predicted proteins | sample AlvinellametaG_FD_191572 | JGI IMG/M metagenome (GOLD analysis project Ga0256843, IMG submission 191572) | Pompeii worm associated microbial communities from hydrothermal vent at the East Pacific Rise, Pacific Ocean - Alvinella | ecosystem: Host-associated > Annelida > Integument > Unclassified ...
GATGGTAAATTTGCAACTTCTGATATTTGTATATTCATTAATTTAATCTTTAAAAGGGTAAAATATTTTCTTAAAAACACTATTATATCAAATAAGCATAAAGAAAAGGTTTAAAAAATGTTTCAAAGGTTTCGTAGAACTCGTCTTAACAAACATCTCCGTGCATTAGTGCGTGAGACAGATGTAAGTGTAGATGACTTTATCTATCCGCTGTTTATTAGAAGCGGTGAGGGTATAAAAACAGAAGTGGCATCAATGCCGGGTGTTTATCAGATGAGTATTGATGAGGCTATTAAAGAGTGTGAAGTATTAAAGTCTCTTGGGATATACTCAATAATTCTCTTTGGTATTCCAGATGTTAAAGACTCTATAGGTTCAGACTCTCTTTGTGAGCATGGAATTATCGCCTCTGCAATTAAGGCAATCAAAAAAGCACACCCTGACATGTTCGTTGTAACAGATCTCTGTTTTTGTGAGTATACAGATCATGGACACTGCGGAATTATCGATGAGGTAAATGAGACAGTTGATAATGATGCGACTTTGGAGATCTCAGGCAAGCAGGCAGTTATTCATGCAAAAGCGGGTGCAGATATGATAGCCCCAAGCGGTATGATGGATGGAATTATTGAGACGCTGCGAGATGCACTCGATAGTGCAGGGTATGAGAACCTCCCAATCATGGCATACTCTACAAAGTTCGCTTCAGGTTACTATGGACCATTTCGTGATGTAGCAGAATCAACACCTAGTTTTGGTGACAGAGCCTCTTATCAGATGGATCCGGCGAATCGTCGTGAGGCTATTGCTGAGAGTATCAGTGATGAAGCACAAGGGGCAGATATCTTAATGGTCAAACCGGCTCTTGCTTATCTCGATATTGTAAGAGAGATAAAGGATAACACTACAAAACCTTTGGCAGTCTATAATGTAAGTGGTGAGTATGCGATGCTAAAATTTGCAGGGATGAACGATTTGATAGATTATGAGAGAGTAGTTATGGAGACGATGATCGCTTTTAAACGTGCAGGTGCGGATATAATCATCTCATATCATGCAAAAGAGGTAGCAAAAATGCTACAAAATAGCTAATTTAAAGAAAAGTATATTAAAATAGCTTATAGAAATAATATTTAGGACAGCGTTGTGAGACATTTTTTAACACTAAAAGATTTTACCAAAGATGAGATTTTAGAGATTATCGATATCGGTCTAGAGATTAAGAAAAATCTTAAATCAGGCATCTACAATAAAGAGCTTGAGAACAAAACATTGGCAATGATATTTGAAAAGAGCTCAACGCGAACACGTGTAAGTTTTGAGACAGGAATGTTTCAACTTGGCGGACATGCACTCTTTTTAAGCAATCGTGATATCCACCTAGGTCGTGGTGAACCGGTAAAAGATACAGCCCGTGTAATTTCACGTATGTGCGATATGGTGATGATTAGAACTTTTGAGCACTCTATGATAGAGGAGTTCGCAGCTTACTCAAAAGTACCTGTTATCAATGGGCTTACAGACTCATACCATCCGGTTCAACTCTTAGCTGACTATATGACAATGGTTGAGTATGGTGTAGAAAAAGATGCAGTTGTTGCTTACATTGGTGATGGAAACAATATGACGCACTCATGGCTCTTTTTAGCAGCAAAACTCGGATTTGAGCTGAGAATTGCTACTCCAAAAGGGTATGAAGTAGACTCTGAGATACTGGCTGAGGCTATGAGTATGGCAAAAGAGAGTGGTGCTGTTATTCGTGTGATGAATGATCCAAAAGAGGCGGTAAAGGGTGCTACAATTGTTACAACTGATACATGGGCATCAATGGGTCAAGAGGATGAAAAAGAGCAACGCATTAAAGACTTTGATGGCTTTATGGTCAATGACTTAATGATGTGTCTGGCAAAAAAAGATGCAAAGTTCCTGCACTGTCTTCCGGCATATAGAGGTCAAGAGGTGAGTGAAGAGGTTTTAGAGTCTCATGCAGATATTGTATTTTCAGAGGCTGAAAACAGACTCCATGCGCAAAAAGGGCTTATGGTTTGGCTCGATAAACAAAGGGGTTAAAACCACCCCTTTGAATCTTCTAAAATTGCTTTGTTAATTTTATTATAAGCTGTAATGATTTGGTTGATTATAGCTGTCCCATCTTCAAAAAACTCATCAGGATTAACTAAAATCTGTCTATTTTTAAAGCGGTTTTGCACAAGCTTTGTATAGGCAAAAATCATATTATCAATCTTTTTGGCATCTATTAAAATAGCACTGTTTACTTTTGAAGGGTGTTTTGATACAAGCGTAGCAAGCTCTTGTTGCATTTTTCTATTAAGCTCTTTTACACGTTTGAGAAGAACATTTAATTTTGCACGCTCTTGCGTTGTTGCTCTTTTTTTCGCTGCAAGACCTGCACCAAAACCTCGTAATTGTCCAACATACTCTGTAAGTGGAAGCATAATCTCCATCATAATGTAAGATGCATCTTTACCAAAAGGAGAAAGTTTTGCAGAGAGGCGTTTACTTACAGTCTGTGCAAGCATCAGAATATTAGATATCTGCTCTGTATAGGCAGAAAAAGCATCTTCAGCACTCATTTTGAATGCTTTTCTGTTGAGTTTTACAAGTGCTTGAGAGATTGCTGTTGCTCGAGTATTTATAACAGGGTCCGCTGCTAATGTTGTAGCTTCCATCTCTCCAATAGCACTCTTCATCTCATCTCTCGCTGCATATACAAGAAGCATCGCAGATGTATTTCCATTGATGTAGGAGTTTGTCAAACCTCTTGTCTTTTGTGTAGCAATGAGCAGATCTTTTAGCGCATCTGTATAGAGGCTGTTTTGAAGTTGCTCATCATTTCCAAAGAGTGATTTTGCTTCTAGTACTGAAGTAAAGAGCAGTAATAGAAAGATTAGTAGTAGGCGCATTTAAATTCCTTAATTACAAAATAAAGCTAAAATATTACAAGAAAAATGTGATAGAAATGTTAATTTATATCAATTTACTCACTATTTTATCACTTTTTTATTGTATAAGGGATTAAAAAACGAAATTAATATCTTATACCGCTTAAACTTCTTATTTTCTCAATCATTGGCTCTGCTACTGCTTGTGCTTTGGCAGCTCCGGCATTTAAGATTTCTCTCACTTCATCTTGGTGTGCCATATAGTACTCACGTTTTTCTCTATAGGGTTTAAAGTACTCCCAAATTACATCATGAAGATAGAGTTTGAAGTGACCATGCCCCTCTCCTCCACGTTTGTAACGCTCTTGGAGTTCTTTGCACTCATCCTCATTTAAAAAGAGTTTTGCCATATTGTAAACATTACAGTTCTCATACTCTTTTGGCTCTTCTAAAGGAACATTTTCAGTTACAATCTTTTTAATTGTTTTGAGCTGTTTTTTCTCTTCGCCAAAGATATTGACCGTATTTTTGTAGGATTTTGACATCTTCTGTCCATCAGTTCCCGGAACAGTAGCCACACTCTCTTCTACTTTAAACTCTGGAATTTTAAGCACATCCCCATACTCATTGTTAAACTTTACAGCAATATCACGAGCAATCTCAACATGTTGAATCTGATCTTTTCCAACTGGGATGATATCAGGAGAGTAGAGGAGGATATCCGCAGCCATAAGGACAGGATAAGAGAAGAGTGAGTGGTTGGCATGAATACCTTTAGCTACTTTATCTTTATAACTGTGTGCTCTCTCTAAGAGTCCCATTGGAGTAAATGCTGAGAGTATCCAGTAGAGTTCAAGTACATCTTTTACATCTGACTGAACCCAAAAAGTTGATCTCTCTGGATCAATACCAAGACTTAAGAAGTCAGTTGCTGTCTGCATTGTAAGAGATGCTAATGCCTCTCCACCATTACCGCTGCTCATTGCATGGTAGTTTGCGATAAAAGCAAATGTATCACTCTCTTTTTGAGCATCTACCATCTGCTTTATTGAACCAAAATAGTTACCTATATGTAAGTCACCTGAGGGTTGAATACCTGTTAATACTCTCATAAAATAATTTCCTGATTTTTTTAAATGGTATTATACCCATCTCAGCTTTATTTTGTTATTATGATTATGTAAGTAAATAAAAAAGAAGTATTTTACTTCATAAAAGGATTTATGATGATCGTTCAAATTCGTGCAAAAGATATAACTTTACAAGATGAGAAAAAAGCTCATATTGAAGCGGGTATAGAAAAATTTAAAAAATATTCATTAGATATTACACGTGTAAATGTAATTGTAGCAGCTGAAAAAAAAGGTGTACTCGTTGAGTTTGAGATTCATGTTGCACACACTTCACCTATTATTATTAGTGAACATGATGATGATTTAGATGCAGCTATTGATATTGCTGTTGATCGTGCAACTAAAGCACTTCGTCGTCTTCATGACAAAGTTACAAACCATAAAGGTGTCTCTATTAAAGAGTTAGAGCCAATTGACTCTTAAAGTATATGCCATTTGGCATATACCCACATATACTATATAATACTGCTTTCATTTCTACATTGAGGAATTACCACTTGAAATCAATCTTTTTTTTACTTTTACTAACTGCTGCGCTTTTTGGAGATAAAGAGTACTCTATTCGTGCTGCATACGGAACTTCATCTGCAAGCGACTTGGATGAACTTTACACTTTTCAAGGACTCAATCCAAGTCCTTACGATACATCTGTCTATGTTATAGGCGGTGGTTACCTACTCTCGCGTGACTTCTATGGACTCCCATTTGACTTTTATATTAAGAGTGATGTGAGTTATTTTGATGAAAATGGTTATCAGTCAAACTTTTTTGAGGCTGTTTTGTATATTAAGATGTTTTATAACATTGATCTCTTTGGAAACAGAGTTCGTATCGGTTTTGGAGAGGGTGTCTCTTATGCAGATAAGGTTCCATGGGTTGAACATATGGAGGCAGTTGCAGAGAGTGATAATGAGTCAAACTTCTTAAACTACCTTGATGTAACCGTGGATTTTAACCTTGGAAAAGCCTTTGGAACAAAGGTATTAGATGACTATTATATTGGCTATCTTATTAAACATCGTTCAGGTTTCCATGGGACTTATGGCGGTGTAAAAGATGGTGGCTCAAACTACAACTCTATCTATTTAGAGAAAAACTTTTAAGGAGATTTTTTGAAGATTATTCTATTTTTATTTTTAGTAATGAATCTCTATGGAGCTGATTTATACTCATTAAGAATAGCCCACGGAGAGGCGAGTGAGAATGATTTAGGCCAGATTATATCTGGAGATTTAGGCTCGCATCCAAGAGATTTAAGTGTTACAGCGCTTGATGGAGGTTACCTTTTAGAAGAGAATCTTTTTGATCTGCCAATAGATGCTTATATTAAAGGAGCAGTGTCCTATTTTGATGAGGATCAGTTTGATGACACTTATGAGTTAGTGCTCTATATTAAACTCTACTATAATTTCGATTTTTTAGACAACAGAGTACGTTTTGGTTTTGGAGAGGGTGGCTCATACACGCACAATATCTTAGAGACAGAGTATCTTGAAGCAAAATCAAAAGAGGATCATAACTCATACTATCTGAACTATCTCGATATCTCGCTTGATTTTGATTTTGGGCGTCTTATTAACTACAAACCACTCTATGGAACTTATGCAGGAGTTCTGCTTAAGCACCGCTCGGGTATCTATGGGCTTATTAACAATGTAAAAAATGGTGGTTCAAACTACAACTGTCTCTATATAGAGAAAAACTTTTAAAGGATTGAGTATGTACGAATGGGTACTTTGGTTTCATGTTATCTCTTTTATATCTTGGTTTGCAGTGCTTTTTTATCTGCCGCGTCTCTATGTTTATCATGTTGAAAATATAGAAAATAGTGGTTTTCTTGAGGTTGTGAAGATTCAGGAGATGAAACTCTACAAATATATTGGTGTTCCATCTATGTGGGCAACTGTACTGAGTGGAACAGCTTTAATCTTTATGGGAGATTGGATGAGCTCTCCGTGGCTTCATGTGAAACTGCTTTTTTTAGTTATCTTAATAGGTTATTTTCACTCTCTTGGAGTTTTGAGAATTAAACTTTTAGAAGATAGATGTACAAAGAGCGGTAAGTTTTTTAGAATGTATAACGAGGTTCCGACAATTTTGATGCTACTTATTGTGGCGATGGTGGTTTTTAAACCTTTCTCTTAAGAAGAGCATTACTTACTGCTCTTCTCCTCCTCTTTCATCTTTTTAAAAAAGTAGAAGCTCAGAAGTGTGAGTCCTAAGCCTCCAATAATAAAAGTGAGTGCTAGTGCCATTACTTCTCTCCTTTTTTCTTCGCTTTAAATAGAAGTGGAGTCCCCTCAAAGTTAAATGCTTCACGGAACTTGTTTGTCAAATAGCGTCTATATGTAAAGTGTAGACCTTTTGGTTTGTTCATGATGATAGCAATTTTTGGCGGACGTGTCTCATACTGTGTTGCGTAGTAGATACGAATCACCTGCCCATGCATACTTGGAAGCGTATGGCGACGAAGTGCACGCTCAAGTACTTCATTAACTCTACTTGTCGGAATTCTCTGTGAGTAGTTCTCATTAATCTGAAGAATCATATCGTGGAGTTTATCGACGCGCTGACCGCTTTTAGCCGAGAGTGTAATAATTGGTGCGTATGAGAGAAATTTAAATCTGTCACGTACCTCTTTGATGATTTTCTCATGCTCTTGTTTATTTGCAATGTCCCACTTGTTAAGTACAATAATACAAGCAAGATGGTTATGATCCACAAGACCTGCAATCTTCTCATCTAAATCTAAAAATGGCTGACTTGCATCAAGTACCACTAGTGCCATATTGGCATTTTCAAGCATCGCTTTTGTACGCATAAGAGCATACTTCTCAATGCCAATGATACGACCACGGCGACGAAGTCCGGCAGTATCAACAAATGTAAGCTGTTTACCGTTGTACTCAACTGTCTCATCAATTGGATCAATGGTAGTTCCGGCAACGCTGCTCACTACTGAGCGCTCTTCACCCAAAAGGGCATTGAGTAGTGAGCTCTTACCAACATTGGTACGACCGATAATTGCGATTTTAATGTGGTTGATATCATTCTCATCAAACTCTTTGATGTTGTCATTGTTTGCAAAGATAGAGTCATCCTCTACTTCATCCTCATCTTCATCCCAGTAGTAGAACTCATCATCTTCCTCTTGGTACTGTGCAAAGAACTCCTCATCACTGAGCTCCTCTTTTTGCTCATGTACTACTGTTATCTCATCTTCCTCTTTGATGATATCTTCATCTGGAAGCTTCTCATAGATCCAATCAAGAAGTGCTACAGTGTTACGATTATGTGAAACAGAGATACCAAAGATATCGCCTGTTCCAAATTCATAGTAGTCCCAAAGCTTCTCTTTCATCTTGTCATTATCTATTTTATTAACTACAAGCGCTATCTCTTTACCCATAGATTGCAGTTCGTAAAAGAACTTCTTATCTTCATCTTCAGGGATGCTCTTGCCATCAACCATATAGAGGATGATATCTGCTGCATAGGCAGCTTTGAGACTCATCTCTTTTATCTTGTCAAAGAGTTCACACCCCTTGTCAAGTCCTCCCGTATCGAGAAGAATAGCTTGTTTGTCATTGATAACTACATGCTTTCTCTTTACATCACGTGTTGTTCCTGCAAGGTCAGAGGTAATAGCGTCTCTGTTTTTTATCAGTCTGTTAAAGAGTGAACTTTTACCCACATTTGGGCGGCCAATTATGGCGATTTTTTTCATGGAGTACCTTATTTTTGGTAGAAATATTAATGCAATTATATCTAAAAATTAGTGTATAATTTAGCAAGATGCTAAAAGTTGGAGTGAGATAATGCGAGATATTTATGAGAAAATGGGACTTTTTTATTTAGGAAAAAATGAGACCTATTTGGAACTCTACAAGTCAAAAGATTTAACAACGCACGCCATGATAATCGGTATGACGGGTTCGGGAAAGACAGGTCTTGGAATCAGTCTTATCGAAGAGGCGGCTATTGATAATATTCCTGCAATTGTCATAGACCCAAAAGGGGATATGTCCAACTTGTGTTTGGCCTTTCCAAAACTTTCAAAAGAGGAGTTTAAACCTTGGGTAGATAAAGGTGAAGCACTCTCAAAAGATCTCTCCCTTGATGCTTTGGCAGAGCAAAAAGCAAAGATGTGGCAAGAGGGACTTGAAAAATCTTATCAAGACAAAGAGCGGGTAGCCAAGTTTGCAAGTGTTGAAAAAACTATCTACACACCTGGAAGCTCAGCGGGTGTGAGTGTCGATGTGCTGGGAAGTTTTGATGCCCCTTCAAAAGAGAGTCTTGAAGATGGTGACACACTTGCTTCACTTATAAACTCTACGGTCTCCTCTTTGCTCTCACTCATCTCCATAGAGGCTGATCCAATCAGCTCAAAAGAGCATCTGCTTCTCTCAAATATCTTCTATCACTTCTACTCTAAGGGAGAGTCTTTAAATATTGAAGATATTATAGGTTATGTTGCCTCTCCTCCATTTGAGAAGATTGGAGTCTTTGCGCTTAAGAGTTTCTACCCGCAAAAGGAGCGGATGAAACTTGCCATGCTTTTAAACGGTATTATCTCTTCCCCTACCTTTGCTTCATGGATAGAGGGAGAGGCTCTAGATATTCAAAAGATGCTCTATGACGAAAATGGAAAAGCCAAAGTCGCAATCTTTTCTATTGCGCACTTAAGTGATAGCCAGAGGATGTTCTTTGTCACCATTTTACTAAACAGTTACATAAACTGGATGCGTAAACAAAGAGGGAGTGCACGTCTAAAGAGTATGCTCTATATGGATGAGATATTTGGATTTTTCCCTCCGGTGAAGAACCCGCCATCAAAAGAGCCTATGCTTCTGCTGCTTAAACAGGCACGTGCTTTTGGTGTGGGAGTGGTGCTCTCTACTCAAAACCCAGTTGACATTGACTACAAAGCTCTTGGAAACATTGGTACCTGGTTTGTCGGTAAACTCCAAACCAAGCAAGATATTGCACGAGTTATCGAGCCGCTCTTGGCAAAATCATCACTTAGCAGAGATGAACTCATACAAAGACTTAACACCCTAAGGGGTAGAGAGTTCTTTTTACAAAATGTTCACACCAAAGAGAGTAGTAACTTCTCTACACGCTGGGTACTCTCCTACTTAAAAGGTCCGATGACAAAAGATGATATCGCACTGTTGATGCAAGATAAAAAGAGAAGTGAAATTCAAAAAGAGTCACAAGATAAAACTCCTAAAGAAAGGCAAGGGAGTAAAAAACCGATGCTCGGGGAGGATATAAAAGAGTACTACAGTGACTCAAATTTAAATGCAACAACACCTTTTTGTCCATCACTCTATGCTAAAGCAGAGGTACGTTTCTTTAACCAAAAACGCTCGATTGATAATCTCGAAGAGCTTATACTTGAGTTGGAACTCTCACCAGATGATAGAGCAGTTGATTTGAGTAGTGTACAAAGGATAAAAGAGCCGACCTTTACCCCAAAACCAAAAAGTGATGCGAGCTTTTGTGAATTACCGGACTTTGTAAAGGAGATGAAGAGTCTTAAGAGTTTTGAGAGAGAAGTTGCAAACCATCTCTACCATACAAAACGCCTTGAACTCTACAGGGTGAGCGCTTTGAAGATGGAGTCTAAACTTTTTGAGAGTAAAGAGGAGTTTCTTGTTGCGGTTGAAGATAGGATAGAGGAGTTAAAGAGTGAGGCTTTAGAGAAGTTGGAGTCAAAATACAAAACTAAGTTTGAGAGGCTCGATGATAAACTTACAAAACTCTACCAAAGACTAGAGAAAGAGGAGGATGATGTAACTACAAAAACTACAGATACTCTTATAGATATAGGTCTTGCTGTAATGGGTGCATTTTTTGGAAGAAAAACGCTCTCAAGCACAAATGTAAGACGGGGTGCGAGTGCTTTTAAAAAGGGACGCAGTGTTTTAAAAGAGAGAGATGATGTGAAAAATGTTGAGGCGTTAATCCAAGAGAGTGAGTCTGATATCGATGCCTTAAAGAGTATCTTTGCACAAGAGATTGAGAAGATTGAAGAGAAGTACTCTATGCAAAACTATACGATAGAGCCTTTTTACATTAAACCAAGAAGAGGTGACATCTCTATAAAAGAGGTGGCACTTCTTTGGAGGAGATAAAGAGCCTACTCTGTAGGAAACTCTTTCTCAAGTGATTCGAGAGCCTGTTTAGATTGAAACTGCTGCCAGAGTGCGTCATCATTTTTAAAGCTAGAGTCTACTGCTTTTTTGTATGCTTTTTGCACCTCTTTGTTCACACTCTCTTTTGGAACAGTAACAAGCATATAGAGTGCTCCCGATGGTGCTTCCCACATATCAATGGCCTTTGAGCCTTGCAGATCAACTTTGGCTACCTGTTTTGTTACCGCTGTTGTTACCTTGTCAACTGTCTCAGCAGAACCGTTACCTGTTGCACGAGTAAAGCCCTCAATCTTATCTTTTACCTGAGTTTGAATCTGTTGTGCCAAATCAGAACGACCGTTCATAAGTGCAACACGTCTCATATGTGCAATGCCCGCTGCAGACTTTTCAGCTACACCAACACCTGCATAAAAACCTTCAACTTCTGGAATACATGTCCAGCGCGGTGCTAAGACACCCTCTTGTTTACATTGAAAAGTTGGGTTATATGCCTCTTTTTTTGGTTCGGGTTCTTTGTCGCTACATGCACTAAATGTAAGTGCTACCACTGCTATTAATGCTATATTCTTGAAAGATTTTATCATTGTTTATACCTTTATTTTGCTTTATTGTATAATAACATAATTTAAAATAATTAGGGCCCAATTTGAAGCAATACTACGCATACGAGCACTTTAGAGATGATACAAATAAACTTATAGATGATGTAAAAGAGTTTGCCCCGGAAGCAATTCTCTCAATAGCACGAGGCGGATATACGCTCTCTCATGCAATGGCTGAGGGCTTGAATATTAGAGATGTTCAAAGCATTCGAACAGAGCTCTATGATGGAGAGTGTAAACGTGAGGGAATTTCACTCTTTGGTGAGTGCAACTTTAGAGTAAAGAGAGTTCTTGTTGTTGATGATATAGCAGATAGTGGAGAGACACTAGAGCATATAATGAACTACTTAAATGAGAACTTTAGTGATGTTGTATTTAAATCGGCAACACTCTTTTATAAAAAAACATCTATCTATGAGCCAGATTTTTGGATAAATGAGGCATCTGCTTGGATAGAGTTCTTTTGGGAGAAGGATTTTGTTTAGTAGTTATGGTTTTTGTGAACTTTACGAAAATCAGTCTCATAAATATAGGCCGCAATTTCCTCTAAAACATCCTTCTCAAACGCAAGTTGTGGCATAAGCTCATACTTTGCTATAGCATCTTGCATGATGGATGTCTGCTCATTAGGACGTAAAACCCACTGCGACATATAGGCAACAAAATCCTCTTTTTTAGGAAAGGCTCTTAAGTAACGCTCTCGCACATGGAGCATGGCAGGTGCAGATTTGTCTTCGAGCTCATAGTGGCAGGTGACACAGTTCCCATGAAATAACAAAGAACCAAAATCATCTGCATGTAAAGAGCTTAGGAGTAAAAAGAGCCAAATAAGTTGTTTCACAACTTTATCCTCTCGCCTTTTTTATCATCTCATAAGCGGCATTTATCTCTTGTGTTTTCTGTGTTGCCTCTTGCATATATGCCTCATCTTTTCCTTGTGACTTGATAATATCTGGATGGTACTCACGTACGAGTTTTCTATAGGCTTTTTTAATTGTAGCCATATCATCATCAGGTGAGACGCCTAAAATCTTGTAAGCATCCTCAATCGTTGTCTGTGGTGCTCTGTTTTTAAGCATCTGCTCAAAAGTGTCAAATATCTTATGGTATTTGTTGGGATCAAATTGCATAGACTCGGCAATAAGTGCTAAAATCTCCTCTTCGCTCTTACTAACTTCACCATCTGCAAAAGCGAGTTGGATTAAAAATCCCATAAACTGCTCCTGCATAGCAGGGTTGCGTCTGATAGTGTGCGCTAACTGCTGTGCAATAGCTGATGTATTGTCACTGCGAGATTTCTCTTCATTAAAGATATCTTTTAAAATCTTTTTTGTCTTATCCGGCTGGGGAAAGACAGCGGAGATATCATCAAACATATTCCCTATAAGTTCGGCTTCTAGTGCATCTACGCGTCCATCAGCTTTAGCAACCTTTGCAACAAGTGCGACAAAGAGTCCTAGTTCACTGCGTTTGAGTGCCTCATGTGAGATAGAGAAGTTTTTGAGTGACTCTTTTGAAAACTCCTCATAACGTGAATAGCTTTTAAATATATAGTAAAAAACAGCTCCAAGAATTGCAAATAAAATTATATTAGTCATTAAATTTCCTTATTAATTTTAAAAGAATTATACTCATTTGAAGTTAATAAAGTACAATTGCACTTATGAAACACTTTTTACAATTAAACAAAGGCGTGCAGTATATGCTCATCGCCTCTTTTACCTTTGCCATTATGGGTGCATTTGCCAAGCTTGCAGCCCAGCATATGAGTTCACTTGAAGTGGTATTTTTTAGAAATATTGCAGGGGTTATTCTCATCGGTATTGCCATCTTAAAAAAGCCGATGACTCATCAAGGCGGTAAGCCGTTTTTGCTCTTTTTTCGTGGCTTTATGGGCTTTGTGGCTCTTCTTGCCTTTTTTTACAACATAGCACACATTCCCCTTGGTGATGCGATGACCTACTCAAAGACAAGTCCTATCTTTACCGCCATTTTTGCATGGCTCTTTTTACATGAGAAGCTCTCTCTTAAAGGGTGGGGTGCGGTTTTACTCGGGTTTGTGGGTATTGTCTTTATAACCCAGCCAAGTGGGCTTGGATTTTCTAAGTATGACCTGCTTGGTATCTTTAGTGGCGTGGGTGCAGCCCTTGCATACACATCTATTCGTGAGCTTAAAAAGTACTACGATACTCGCGCTATTGTGCTTTCATTTATGGGTGTTGGCACGGTGGGACCAATTCTGCTCTTTTTGATCTCACCTTATGTAAACTTTCCAGAGCTTGACTTTATCTTTAGTGAGTTTGTTATGCCGCAGGGAGTTGTCTGGGTCTATGTCATAGCGATGGGGCTTTTTGCAACACTTTCACAGGTACTTATGACCAAAGCCTATGGTGAAACAAAGGCGGGAATTGTTGGTGCGGTGAGTTATACAAACATACTCTTTTCTATTATTGTGGGTGTGACGCTAGGAGATGCTCTACCTTCGCTTACAACGACTTTTGGTATAATTTTGATTGTAATTGCAGGGGTTATGGTAGCACGGGCTAAATGAAGTTTTAATGACAAAAGGGTATAATACATTTGCCACTAGCAAAAGCTAGGGCGAAATTCTCAGCAAGAGGAGGAACTTATGAAAAAGTTCCAACTTAAGCTAACCTTCATAGTCTGGAAACTAAAGGTTAACTTTAAGGTCGAGAGGGTCTAACCCTCTCAACTCTTGCTGAGATTATAACATAATTTGAATAATTTTAAAAAATAGAAACTAAAAAAAATGGATAAAAGAATGGTACTTTTAAGTGGACCGTGTGTTATTGAGAGTGAAGAGAATGTCTTAAAGATAGCCTCACAGCTTCAAAAATATCACGAAGATGAGACGATAGATTTTTACTTCAAAGCAAGTTTTGACAAAGCAAACCGTACATCACTCGATAGTTTTCGTGGGCTTGGTATGGATGAGGGTCTTCGTATTCTACAAAAGGTCAAAGATGAGTTTGGCTACAAGATAGTGACGGATGTGCATGAGTCTTGCCAGGTACCGGCAGTTGCCGAGGTGGTAGATATGCTGCAGATTCCTGCATTTTTATGTCGCCAGACAGACCTGCTTGTTGCGTGTGCAAAGACAGAGTGTAAGATAAATATCAAAAAAGGGCAGTTCTTGGCTGCTGAGGCGATGAAACATCCACTTCTTAAAGTTTTAAAGAGTCGTGGCTGTGATGAGGTAAGCTTTGAAAATGCCCAAAAACATGGAGTATATCTCTGTGAGCGCGGCAATACTTTTGGCTATGGTGCACTAGTTGTCGATATGCGTAACCTTGTGATCATGCGAGAGTATGCTCCGGTGATTTTTGATGCGACACACTCAGCGCAGATGCCATCAACGGGAACAACAACAGGTGGAGACAGCTCTTTTGTGCCTTATCTGGCAAAGGCTGCAGCTGCAGTTGGCGTGGATGGTTTCTTCTTTGAGACACACTTTGACCCAAGCATAGCGCTCTCGGATGGTCCAAATATGGTAAAACTTCAAGAGTTAGAAGATTTAATAACAAAAATAAAATTAATACAGGAGATATAAAAGTGAATTTAATTGAAGGTAAGTTAAAAGTAGTAAATGGCAAGAAGATTGCTATTGTGAGCACACGTTGGAATCATTTTATAGTTGACAGACTTGTAGAGGGTGCAAAAGATGCATTTGACCGTCATGGTGGAAATGCAGAAGATTTAACTCATGTACTCGTACCTGGTGCATTTGAGCTTCCAATGATAGTTGACCAGCTTCTAAGCAGTGGTAAGTATGATGCAGTATGTGCACTTGGTGCAGTTATTCGTGGTGCAACTCCTCACTTTGATTATGTTAGTGCAGAAGCAACTAAAGGTATCGCTACTATGAGTCTTAAATACCAAAAACCGGTAAGTTTTGGACTCCTTACAACAGACACTATCGAGCAGGCAATTGAGCGTGCAGGAACAAAAGCCGGAAACAAAGGTTTTGAAGCAATGACTACGGTTATTGAGATGTTAGATCTTTACGAGGCACTATAATGGCTACTAGACATCACGCAAGAATGGCGGTAGTTAGTTTACTATACGCTTTTGATTTGGGAAATGGTAACACATCTGAGCATACTGCAGAGATTTTAGAAGAGAAGAAGATCCGTAATAAACAACGTGACTTTGCACTTGATCTCTATGAGGGTGTAATGGCAAATTTAGAGGTTGTTGATAAGGCAATTATCGAGCATCTTAAAGATTGGGATTTTGAGCGTCTCGGTGCTATTGAGAGAGCGACACTACGTCTTGCAGCTTATGAGATACTTTTTGGTGAATTGGATTCGGCTGTAGTTATTAATGAGGCTGTAGAGATTACAAAGGCTTTTGGAACTGAGCAGTCTCCGAAATTTATCAATGGTGTTTTAGACGCTATTGCAAAAGATAAAAAATAAGCAGAGCAATAAAAATAGAAGTGAGATAATGCAGAAGAGACTAAGCAAGCAAGAGGCACTTGATCTAATCAAAAATGCCGACTTAAAAACACTTGGAAAGATGGCAAGCGAACGTAAAAAGCAGCTACATCCAAAAGGCATTACAACTTTTGTAATAGACAGAAACATCAACTATACAAATATCTGTTGGGTTGATTGTAAGTTTTGTGCTTTTTACAGACATGAAAAAGATGCTGATGCTTATGTACTTACATTTGATGAGATTGATGCCAAGATAGATGAGCTTTTAGCTATTGGCGGAACGCAGATACTCTTTCAAGGTGGTGTGCATCCTAAGCTAAAAATCGAGTGGTATGAGGATTTGGTTGAGCATATTCACCAAAAGTATCCCACTATTACCATTCATGGTTTTAGCTCTATAGAGATAGACTTCATCGCTAAGGTCTCTCGCATATCTGTAGAAGAGGTGCTAGAGCGTCTAAAAGCTAAGGGTCTGGCTTCCATTCCGGGTGCTGGTGCGGAGATACTCTCTGACAAGGTTCGTGACATAATCGCACCAAAAAAGATAGATGCTGAGGTATGGGTGGATATTCACAGAAAAGCGCATAAGCTTGGTATAAAGTCAACTGCGACTATGATGTATGGAACGGTTGAGAGTGATGAGGACATTATTGAACACTTCGATATGATACGTAACTTACAAGATGAAACGGGTGGATTTAGAGCCTTCATCATGTGGAGTTTTCAAGGTCAAAACACAGAGCTTTTAAGACTCATTCCTGATATGGAAAAACCATCATCAAACCGTTACTTAAGACTTTTAGCAGTTGCACGTCTGTTCCTTGATAATGTACCAAATATTCAAAGCTCTTGGGTTACACAAGGACCTTACATCGGACAGATGGCACTGCGTTTTGGGGCAAATGACCTTGGAAGTACGATGATGGAAGAGAATGTAGTCTCATCTGCAGGTGCTGCTTATGAGATGGCAAAAGATGAGATGGTGCATCTTATTCGTGATATTGGCGAGATACCTGCTGTAAGAAACACAGCGTATGAGATACTCGAAACATTTGAGTAAGATGAAATATTTTTTACTACTCTTTTTAATAGGACAGATTTTAATGGCAGCAAAAGTAGACAGTATAGTAGTAAAGGGTGTGAAAATTCCTCTGATTTTTGAAGAGGACAGACGTCTCCCTTTAGTTACAACACAGATTGTTTTTACAAACAGTGGAAGCATTACAGACAAAAAGATAGCAGGTCTTGCAAAGTTTAGCTCACGCATACTTGGTGAGGGCACAAAAAAACTGGGTTCAAATGCCTTTGCAGAGGCTTTAGAGTCTCGTGCTATTCACATCTCGGCTTCAACTGGAAAAGAGACATTTGTGATAGAGACAAGCTCTTTAAGTGATGAGTTTGGCAGATCTTTAAAGTATCTAAAAGAGCTTTTAAAAGATCCAAACTACACTCCAGAAGCATTCTCAAAAGTAAAGACAATGACCATAGGCGCACTCAAACGTAAAGAGAATGACTATGACTATGTAGCATCAAATGAGCTTAAAAAGCTCCTCTTTGCAGGTACTCCTTTAGCACAGCCAAGTTCAGGTACACCACAGAGTGTAGAGAAGATTACACTTAAAGATGTTGAGGAGTTCTTAGATGAGCACTTGGTACTCTCTCGCGCAATTATTGTAGTGGGTGGGGATGTCAAACTCTCTGATGTTAAGAAGAAGATGGCAAAACTCTTAGAGGCTCTTCCAAAAGGTAAAGCTGAAAAACTCCCTTACTATGAAGCAAGCAGTGATGCAAAAGAGAGCATACTCAAACGAGAGACTGAGCAGGCATACATCTACTTCGGCTCACCATACAACATGGCTGTAAATGATGAGAACTACTATAAAGCCAGAGTTGCTACTTTTATCTTGGGAACAGGTGGATTTGGCAGCCGTTTAATGGAAGAGATACGTGTAAAACGTGGACTTGCATACTCTGCTTATGCACGTGTACATGTAAGTAAATCAAGCTCATACCTCAGTGGATACCTCCAGACAAAGTTAGAGTCTCAAGAGGAGGCGAAAAAGACTGTAAAAGCAGTTATCGCTGAGTTTGTAAAAAATGGAGTGACAGAAGATGAGCTAGAGCAGACGAAAAAGTTTCTGCTTGGAAGTGAGCCACTACGTGTTGAGACGATGAGTCAAAGACTTAACCGTACATTTATGGACTACTACAAAGGCTTTGCTCTCAATCACTCTAAAACAGAGCTCAAAAAGATTAAAAAACTAAAACTCAAAGATCTTAATGAGTTTATAAAAACACACAAAGAGATACTTGAACTCTCTTTTGCTATTGTTACAAAGTAGGAGAGGTTTTAATAGACCTCTTTTCTATGAGCGATGCGGATAAGGGAGATAACTAAAAGATTATTCTCTTTTAAGTAGATAATACGGTAGTTTCCGGCACGTTTGCGGAACTTGCCTTTGTGTTTTCCTTGCAAGGTTTTATCATTTTCAAAATGTCCGTTTTGCAGGTCTAAAATTTTTGTAGCGACAAGCTTTTGTGCTTGTTTTTCGAGTTTTAAGAACTCTTTTTCTGCTTCTTTCTCAAAAGCTACTTTATACATCAATCCCTGCTTTTTTAAATACTTCTTCCATAGAAACGACAGTGGTTTTTCCAGACTTTAGATCATCAATTCTCTTATCTGCAACCATCTCATCGAGTTTATCAAAATAGAGTTCAATCGCTTTTTCAACAAGACTTGTTCTTGTTTTATCTAACTCTTGTGCATACTCATCTAATGTTTTAACCACATCTTTTTCAAGTCTAATATTTATAGCTTGTTTCATAGCAACTACCTTTTTATAGTTTTGTATATACAATTGTAGTGCATAGATGGTTTTATGTCAAGTTTTTAAGTTCGGTACTATAAAGACATTGTTGATTTAGAAGAGCTATGGATGCTTATAAATACTTGATATTTTATTGATGAAAAATAAATTTACTAATAAAGGGACACCTATAATAGTGAGTGCAGTAAAATACCATCCTTCTAAAATAGATGGTAAACCACTTAACCAACTTGAGATTATTTTTTATAAAGTACAGTAAAAATAAATTAGAGAGTGAAAAAATTGGTAGTGCTGTTAAGGTAATAATTATTAGCTCTTTTACTCCCATTACTGTTCTTAACAAATATAATAGCTCATACTTTTTTAGTATGTTAGCTGAGATGATTAGTAACTCAGCACTCCATGCTGAAGTATAACCTGCAAATATAATAAAATAGTACCCAGATAGAAGCCCTATTGAAAATATAATTAATGTTAATAAGAGATTTTATTCATTTTATTACCTAACGACTGAAGATAGCTAATACATTGCCGCTGGGTAATGTAATTAGCTACTCTGTCTTGTTATATCTTTCGTGATTTCCAATAATTAGGTTTTCTTTGAAGTTGCATAACTGCTAAGATAATAATTTTATTGTCTCTTTTGTAGTAGATTACACCAAATGGAAAACGATTTGTTAAACATCGTCTTATATCTCCATCTAATTCTTGCCAAGCATTTGGAAACTCTATAATCCTTTGGATTGTTTTATAAACTTCATGTGCAAACTCTAAGCCTAAATCAGTTTGACACTCTTCGTAATAATCCACTGAAGCATTAAGCTCAGCTTCTGCATCAGGGTGAAAAGAGTATGTCATTTTATGCGTTTAATCTTTGAGAAATTTTTTGAAAAACTTCATCACCATCTACGAGTGATACTTGACTATTTTCTATTTCATTTTTACGTTTATTTACCTCTTTAATCCATAAAGAGTCTATCGTTGAATTTGAAGGTGTTATACTTGCTAATATCTTATCAACAATTTTAGTTTTTAAATCTATTGGTAAAATATCTATCTCTTCAAATAGTTGTTCTTGTTTTAAGGCTAACATTTTGAACTCCAAATTTTAAATATACAATATTATAGCAAAATTGTGTATATTATTGTAACTTATGAATCAACCGTGTGAAGATACATATTTAATCAATGCTCATTCGACTATGTTTTAATTGAAGTTATTGATGTATGAATTCCCAATGAGGACATTGGGAACGAGTTAAAACTGCTCTAAATATGTTGAATAACTTCCTGTTGATTCATATACAAAGACTATATCACCTATCTCTTTTTTATACTGTTTTTTTAGTTTAGAATAGAGTGTTTTTAACCCTCTCTCACTATTTGTTATTTCAATAGCTAAATCATTTTTGGGTATATATACTTGTAGGGTTGCCTTAGCAACATCAATTCCGATATAATTATTCATGAGAACCTCCATTAAGTGAAGAGTTCGGTAGCATAGACATCTTTGTCTATGTGATACACACTAAACCTGACTTTCGCTTGTAAATGCAGTCTGGATTATCTCCGACTCTGTTTCCACTCAAGTTATCAGTTTAGCAATTTAGCTCCCAAACAGGCTCATTATAATTATAACGGCTTCAACGAGAAAATCAATCTACATCAAACCGACTCTTAGAATATTATTATACTCTTCTTGAGTGGTTAGATGTATGATACAAACGAGAATAATTTTCTTATTAAGGTAATTATTGGTCTCCTCGTACTTATTAGCTGTTCTTTTTAGTTTTATTAATGCATTCTTCTAAATACTCAGTCACTTTAATATTAGTATTTACATATGGCCATTTTATTGTAACTTGATCTGATTGAGATGATGATGTGCTTATAATTATTGTGCGAACATTAAATAAAGCTTCTAAAATTCCTTCTTCTGTATTAAAGCCAGAAATTCTTTCTAGTGGAATATGTAAGTCCATTTGATCTGAAAATATTTTTTCTGTATGTATTTTTTTATTGTCAATTTTATATTTCCATAATTTTGTTTTAATAAACCAAACTGCTATAAAATATATTGCAAACAAAATTGCAATAATAGATATTATTAAAACATTACTAAATGCAGATAAAACAGCAATTGTGAGGACTATAGCCAGTTGTATGAAAAGTAGTGAATTAAGGTATCGTTTATCACATCTTATTACCATGCCTGAGTTATTCATTGTTTTCCTTTATATATAGCTGACTTTTTAATATATGTTGTCAGTTAACGATTGACTTTACCAACAGGTTAATTTGTTCGGTGCTAGGTTTTGTTGTGTGATTTTTCATATAATAGTTCAGGGTCTAAATCTAATTGATTAGCCCATTCTATACTATCAAAACACACTTTCACGCTTTTAAATAATTTTTTATCTTTCAACTCTTTAAATTTACCTATTTCAAGATATGGTTTAACATCAAAAATTCTTTCTTCATTATTTTCAAATTTTAAAAGTAAATAATAATCTTTTAAAGGTTTTACATCTTTTACAGCTAAATACATATTAAGCCTCCTATTTTAACGGGTCTATTTTAAATGGCAACTCACCATTTTGTGCTAAAATCCAATCAGCTAAAAGCTCTTCTTTTCTTAGTTCTACCCAAGCTAAAGCAACTCTTAATTTGTTTTTAGGTAATTTTCCTTCAAGCAATTTAACTTTATTTATATCTATGATAGCTTTGTCATCTTGATAATAAACATGAATATGTGGTGGGTTATGCTCTTTTGGAGCACAATACATTCTAACAATTATCCCATAAAACATTGATATTGTTGGCATCAGTTTTCCTTATCGTTTTGTATCATTTCCATAAAGTTTAGTGGTTTTGCTAAAACTATTGCTCCGTCTGGAGTTTTAGCTGTTTCAAAAATTGTTTTCCAATAATCATAATTATTTTTACCTGCAAAAACAGTGCTTGACATACCTTTATCTTTCCATAATGGCAAATTATATAAGTTTTTTATAAAATTTTCAATATTTGTCCATAGTTGTTCATTAAATGGATTTTGAAAAATTCCTTCATCTTCAACCATTTTACCCATAGTCATAAAATATGACCTTATAACTCCCATTAGGTATTGTAACCAATTATGCATTATTTCCTCTTTGCTTATTCTAAAGGCTATGAGATGTTCATCTGTTATATCGCTATCTTTTTTATCTATAATCTTTTTTTCAATTCTATTTACACCAATTTCTGGTTTAAATTTATTTATGTAAATTGTATTAGCTAAAATATTAAGTAATTTAACAATTTGTTTAATTTCAATTTCTCGTGGATTTAGCCCTTCATCAGCTTTATAGTTAATCGGTGTTTTTAAAATAAGTTTAGAGCTAATAAATGTTGATAATATTGTTTTATCAAATGCACTATAAGAAATAGGCAAATCTTTTGCTTTTCCTTCAAAATCTATATAATCTTTTAGTTTATTGTCTTTAGAGTATGTAATTGAATGTTTTATTGCATCAACAATATATTTTTTAACATTTGTGCCATCTCCTTTAAAATATTCTACGAGTTCTGCTTCAGAAAAATTAAAATCATCATCTTTTAAATTGTGTTCTTTTTGATATTTTTTTACTCTTTCAAGATATAAAGTATTATTTAGTTGTCTCATTATAGACTTATCAAAAGCGATTTGTCTTAATGTGCTTCCTGCATTTGTATTTGTTTCAGTTAATCTATCAATATTTGGATTTAAAAAAACTCTTATTACTAATTTTTTTGTTCCTAATAGTATTTGGGCTACTGCCTTATGTTGTCCATCAAATACTTTAATTTTATCATTATCAATTCTTGCTAAGCTAAGATGTAATTGTGGATTTCCTTTGTCAAACTCTTTTACAAGTTTTGAGATTGAACTATTTATACCTCTTGGATTTATTATTTCATCGTGATATAAATATTCTAATGGTAATTCAATAAAACAAGTTTTTTCATTAGATAAATTATCTGTAAAAATCTGTGTTTGATAAATTTTATTATCTCCCATATCTGAAAAGCTATATTTTAATTTATCACTTTCAATATTATATTTAAAATCATATTTAGAACCATTAAAAGCTATTAAGACATCTTTTAATGAAGCTGTTTTATTTTCTTTTGTATGAACTTCATCTTGTATTTTTTTAAGTTTTGCTAAAACTTTTGCAATTTTTAAATTGGCATCTTGTTTTGATTTATTACAACTTTCATGGGTTAGTGCAAAATTTTCTTCGCTATCTTTACCTTTATTTGCAAGTGGTATAATATGGTCTATATTTGTAGAGTGTAAATCTAAATTTATCTCTTCTTCACAAATAAAACATTTTTGATTTTGAATACTCCATAATTTTTTAGTCAATTCTTGATACTCATCTTTAGATAAGCTTGATAAATATTTAGATGACATTTTCTTCCTTTTTCGTTTATTTTCTTTACACAACTATTTATTACAATCATTTTATCTAAAAGACCCAATATATTCCAAATAAATAAACACATTTTTTGTTAGTTATTTGTTAAAAGTATGACAAATTGAAATAGATTTACCAATAATTGAAGAAAATAAATAGAATACTTAAGGAGAAGGCGTAGAGGTTCAAAACCTTTTTAATGACCCTTACAAAATAAATATGCTATAAACAGATTACAAAAACAAAACGGCGGGGTAATGGCACAGACACTTATTGGGCAGATTGATAGAGTTCTTTTTGAGGGCGAAGATGGTTTTTTTATAGCGGTTCTAAAGTCGGGTGAGAAGATTAGTGGAATCTACTATGAGAGTGCTATAGAGAACATCAAAGGCTCTGCGATTACGCTTGAGGGTGAGTGGCATGAGCATAAGAAGTATGGGCGCACCTTTAAGTTTGACTCTATTAAGGTCAACCAAAACGAGCTCTTCTTCTTTCTCAATAAAATCATAAAAGGCTTTACCAAAAAACTCTCAGCCGATTTGATAGAGCACTTTGGCTCAGAAGAGCTTGTAAACATTCTCGACAATGACATCGAGCGACTCTTAGAGTTTAAGGGCATTAAAGAGAAACGTCTCAAAAAGATTCAATCCTCATGGAAACAGTTTCGCTCCATGCGAGAGCTCGGTGAATTTTTAAGCCCTTACAATGTCTCTGCCGCACTGCTTACTACCATAGCTACAGCTATGAAAGATGTCACAGAACCCTGCACAAAGATAAAAGAGAACCCTTACATCTTAACCTCCATAAACTCCATCGGTTTTAAACGTGCCGATGAGCTTGCACTCAAGATGGGTATAGCAGCAGAGGATGAGAATCGTATCAGCTCTGCTATGGATTATGTTCTACTCAACTACTGTGAGGCACAGGGGAACTCCTGCATTGCGAAAGATATCTTATTTAGCGGACTCGATGAGCTTTTAGGCTTTGTAAATAAGTCGGGGCTCTATGAGGCTGCACTTGTTGAGCGAGTGGGTGAGGGGAGCATTGTTATGATGAAGCATGACCGCTTAGCTCCTGGGCGACTCTATGATGCAGAGAAGTTTTTGTATGAGACCTTTACCAAAAGAGCTAAACTTGACAGTGGCGGTTATGTCAAAGATTTAGATGCCTTTTTAGCCGACTCATCACTTAAACTTGGTGAGCAACAAAGAGAGGCAGTTGAGCTTATAAATCAGGGTGCTTCTATTCTTTTCTTGGTTGGGTACGCCGGAACAGGAAAGAGTACAACTTCAAAGACAATTTTGGAGCTTTTAAATACCCGCTATGATGCAAAAGAGATAATGACATGTGCGCTTAGTGGTATCGCCTCACAGCGCATTAGCGATACAACGGGCTTTGAGTCTGCTACCATTCAATCCCTTTTAGTAAAGCATGAAGAGGCAGATAAATTTCCCTACTCGGTAGTGCTTATCGATGAAGCGAGTATGATAAACTCAACACTCTTTGCAAAACTGATGGGGAAAATCTCAAATAAAGCCATAGTTATCATCGTTGGTGATGATGCACAACTCCCACCAATCGGAGCGGGAAATGTACTGAGTGATGTCTTGACTCTGGGCATCGTGCCAACTGTCAAACTGACACAGATCTACAGACAGAGCGAAGAGCAGGCCATTACCCTTATAGCTAATGATATCCGTCAGGGAAGAGTGCCTGAGTATAGAGCCAAGTATGATGACTTTGAGTTTGTGGAGCGAAGCATACCCAACTACTATGCTCTTAAAAACCAGCTCTCAAACGATGAGCTCAAAGAGCTGCGTGAGAAGAACTCGCAAGATATTGTCGCAGAGATTTTGCACCGTGTGGTTGAGTCCATTGAGAAAGCGCGTTACAGACTCAGTAACAAACTCATTAAAGAGTACCTGAACTATTTTCAAGTCATTACCCCTATGAAAGGTGGCACACTCGGTACGACAAACCTAAACAAGGTTCTTCAAGAGTACTTCAACCCAAATCCAAAAAAGTGTGTCAAGCGTGGTGAGTTGGAGTTTCGGCTGATGGATAAGGTCGTGCACACCAAAAATGAGAATATGGTCTCATGGAGCGGTAATGGTTTTAAAGAGGATGAAGACTCCTGTGAGAGACGTATCTTTAATGGTATGAGCGGACTGCTCTTTAAGATAGATGAGGATGAGGAGCAGGTCTATGTCTTTTACCCAAATGAGGATGTTGTAGTGCGCTATGAGTATGAGGAGCTAAAGACCCACCTGATGCTCTCTTATGCCCTTACCATTCATAAAGTGCAGGGTATGGAGTATGACATTGTCGTTATTCCTATGAGTTTTACTCACTTTATCATGCACAATACCAAGCTCATATACACTGCCATTACACGTGCAAAGCATAGATGTATTTTAGTAGGTGAGGGTGCTGCTTTTGAGAGTGCCTGTAGAAGAGTTGAGACGACTAAGCGTGACACTGTTCTTTTGGAGTTGCACTAGATTTACATTTAAATCTTTTTGCTCTATAATGTAAGAAGTAACTCCAATTAAGGAGGTTTTTAATGCAGTACTATAAAAAAGTAGATGATGAGAGTATAAGATGTATCTTGTGCAAACACTACTGCAGACTCAAAAGAGACAAAAATGGCATCTGCGGTATAAACTATAACATAGAGGGTGAGTTGGTAAACAAAACCTACGGACACCCCTCTGCCATAAATATAGACCCCATAGAGAAAAAACCGCTTTACCATTTTCTGCCCGCTTCAACTTCGCTCTCTATCGGTACGGTAGGGTGTAACTTTCGCTGTCCATTTTGTCAAAACTACTCTATCTCACAAACTTCACAAGTCAATGAGGGTGTGACGATAATGCCACAGCGTATGGTAGAGATTGCGCAGGAGAACTTTACACAGAGTATAAGTTATACCTACAACGAACCTACCATCTGGTATCCATATGCCAAAGATATCGGAGTCCTTGCAAAAGAGGCAGGGCTAAAAAATGTTTTTGTCTCTAGCGGATATGAGTCGCATGAGGTTTTAGCAGATATGGTCTCATGGGTGGATGCTGCAAACATTGACCTTAAAAGCTTCTCACATGAGTACTACAAAAAAGTGCTAAAGACTGAGCTTGATGGTGTACTTGAGTCACTCAAAGAGTTTGCCAAGAGTCCTATATGGTTAGAGATTACTACGCTTATAATCCCCGGAGTCAATGACTCTAAAGAGGAGCTAACGAAGATGGCAGAGTTTATCAGTGGTGAGCTTGGATGCGATATTCCGTGGCACTTGAGTGCATTTCACCCTGACTATAAGATGCAAGATACTCCGGCAACACCGCTCTCTACTCTTGTGATGGCAAAAGAGATAGCAAAAAGTTTTGGTATGGAGTATCTCTATATAGGGAATGTTTTAAACGATAACTCAACATACTGTCCAAAGTGTCAAGCAAAGTTGGTAGATAGAAGCGGCTTTAGTGCGCAAATAGTTGGGCTAGATAGTGGAGCGTGCAAGATGTGTGGGTACAGAGTAGCTGGGGTTTGGCAAGCTTAAAGCTTACCCATAACCTCATTTACTACTGGAGCAATTACAGACATAGCAGAGTCATCTTCTATAGTCTTTTTAAGTGCTTCTGTAGAGTTTTCTACCTCTTTTACTTCTGTAATTTTGCCATTTAAAATGTACGCAACTACGATTTTTTCAGTATCTACACCTTTTCTGTATGGTGCAGCTTGATTTTCATCATCTAAAAGAAGTACAACATGTTTAAAGTCTTTAAGTCCTGGAAGAATGAACATAGAGCGAATAAGTGAAGGTGCAGCACTTACATCAGCGATAAACTGAGTGTTATGTTTATCTAAGTAGTCTGGCTCTTGTGTATTAAAGTAGTCATTACATGTATGTGCAGCATCTTTTGAGAATGCAAAGATGATTTTGTATGTTTTATCTTCGATTTTATGAGCTTTTTCAAACTGATCTTTGAGCTCTATATCTTTTACACTCTCACCAACAACTAGTTTTGGTTCTACATTTACATTTTCGTCACTCTTTGAGTTACACCCTATAAAAGCTAGTGCTACAACTAAGCCTAATATAATTTTTTTCATTTTCTCTCCATTATGGTTTATTTACTGCAATAGTATATAAATTGTGTTGAGATTATAGTACGAATTATATTTACCATAGAGAGTTAATAGTTTTTAAAGTAAGTAAATTTATAGTAAAATTCTTTTTACAAAATTAAAATTTTGAAAAAATTTAAAGGAAAACAGTATGGCATGGGCAACAGCAAGACATATATTAGTAGATAGTGAAGAAAAATGTAACGAGTTAAAGAGTGAGATAGAAAACGGAGCAGACTTTGGTGAGATTGCAAAGCAGTACTCTACTTGTCCATCTTCAAGAAATGGTGGAGATTTAGGTCAGTTTGGACCGGGACAGATGGTTCCTGAGTTTGACAAGGCTGTATTTAGCGGTGATGTTGGTGTAGTTTACGGACCGATTCAGACTCAGTTTGGTTACCACCTTTTAGAAGTAACTGGTAGAGGTTAGGTAGCAGTCATGGTAAAAGTAGCAGCTATTCAGATGAGTATGAGCGAAGATAAGGCAGCAAATGTTGCCAAAGCAAAAAGACTCACCCGCGAGGCTGCACAAAATGGTGCCAACATCATACTTTTACCAGAGCTCTTTGAGGGGCTTTACTTCTGTAAAGATATGGATGAGAAGTACTTCTCATTGGCCTCTCCTCTAAAGAATAACAGACTAATAGCAGAGTTTCAAGCACTCTCACGTGAGCTTGGAGTTGTGTTACTTGTCTCTTACTTTGAGAGAGCAGATAGTGAGTACTTTAACTCACTTGTCGTTATCGATGCAGATGGAAGTGTGATGGATAACTACCGCAAAACACACATCCCCGATGGTCCTGGATATGAGGAGAAGTTCTACTTCAAACCGGGTGATACCGGCTTTAAAGTCTATGCAACAAAGTTTGGCAAAATCGGTGTAGGAATATGTTGGGATCAGTGGTTTTGTGAGACGGCGCGCGTACTGACTCTTAAGGGAGCTGAGATTATCTTTTACCCAACTGCTATTGGGAGTGAGCCGGAGATTGGGCTTGATTCAAAAGAGCATTGGCAGCGAGTGCAGATGGGCCATGCTGCGACAAATACAGTGCCCGTAGTCGTTGCCAATCGTTATGGTCGTGAGGTGGGTGAGAGTTGTGAGCTTACCTTTTATGGCTCATCATTCATAACAGACTACACCGGAGCAAAAATAGCCGAAGCTTCACGTGATAGTGAAGCGGTGATTTATGCGGAGTTTGATTTAGATGAGAATGCAAAACAGCGTGAATATTGGGGACTTTTACGAGATAGAAGGCCTTCGTGTTACGGTGAACTAACAGAAGTGATATAGAGATGAAAAAACTACTTCTTATCTTTTTTGTACTGCTCTTAGGAGGGTGCGGTGGAAGTAGTAGCAGCTCTTTTGAGCAGGAGAGAGTTTTTGACGCAGATGCCACACCTATTGAGGGGCAATGGTATAGACCAAGTAGTGAGACTACCTGGCAGTGGCAGTTAAGCGGAGATATTAACAGAAGCTATAGTGTTGATCTCTATGATATTGATCTCTTTGATGTAAGCAGTGAGACCATAGCAGCATTAAAAGCAGATGGTAAAAGAGTTATCTGCTACTTTAGTGCAGGGAGTTATGAAGATTGGAGAGAGGATAGTGCTACCTTTTCTGATGAGCTTCTAGGGTTAGAGCTTGATGGTTGGGAGGGGGAGCGTTGGTTAGATATCTCCAATGAGAAGTTAGCCCCTATTATGCAAGCTAGACTCGATTTAGCTAAAGAGAAAGGGTGTGATGGTGTCGAGCCAGATAATGTAGATGGCTACAGTAACGATACAGGCTTTAATCTTGATGCAACTAATCAGTTGGCATATAATAAGTTTCTAGCCAATGAGGCGCATAAAAGGGGCTTGGCAATAGGGCTTAAAAATGATCTCTCTCAAGTTGAAGAGCTTGTCGATTTTTTTGATTTTGCTCTTAATGAGCAGTGTCACTACTTTGGCGAGTGTGAACTTCTTGAGCCTTTTATTACACTCAATAAGCCGGTTTTTAATGCAGAGTATGAGAGTAGTTATATCGTCGATGGTGATATCAACGCCACACTTTGTCAAGAGAGTAACGATATGGGGCTGCAAACACTGCTACTTCCCCCTCTTTTAGATGATAGTTTTCGCTACAGCTGTAATCCAAAAGATAGACTCTTTAACTCCTTTAATGTCGGTTTTGGAGATAGTAGTGCTTTTAAATTTCAAGATGAGAATGAAACGGCAATCTGGGTAAGCAGTGCTGATTTAATGCTTGATGACAATATCGAGAGTAATCCAACTTACCAAAAAATCAAAAACTTTGATGCTCAAAAGTTCTCAGATTTGCAGAGCTATTTAAAAAATGCAGACTACTTTACTATTTGGATTACAAAAGGGTGGGAGGAGTCATGGTTTGATATTGAGAAGATTAATCAAGCTATAGAGGCTAAAAAGAGCCCTGTTTTTATCTACTGGTATTTTGGTGATGAGCTTATTGAGAGTGATATTGATAGCAGTGCAGCTGCTGAGTATGCAGAGGATAATAAGCGACTCAAAACCTTTTTAGATAAGATAGAGGGTTTTAAGTTTTTAATTCTTGAACCAGAGTTTAACAAAGAGTCTGTTTTGCAAAACCCTCAACCCTTTATAGATGTTATAAGCAACGCTATAGATATTTTAAAGAGTCCACAGAGTGCACTCTCCTTATGTATGACAGACACTGGAAACAGAGGTGAAGATGAAGAGTATGATAAGTGTGGTTATGAGAGCTGTGCGCTTGGTGATAAGTATGAGTGGGCTTTAAGCAAAGAGATATATGATGCACTGCTGCCAAAGCTTGATTTTATCTCATTTCAGGAGATGCTTGGCTCATTTAGCAGAGATCCTCAAAATCCAGGGACATGGGATGAACCAAACCCTATCAACTATACGGAGTCTCAAATAGGGATTAACTCGCTTGCAAAACGTTTGGAAAATCTCTCAGAGTACCTCTATGAGCTCTATAAAAAGCCTGTTTTTCTTCCCTACATTACAGTTGCAACAGCTACATGGAGTGATAGTGACGATGATGGTGTGATTGATAGTGATGAGGTAAATGCAACTGGGTTTGAGTTACAGGCTGAGAATTTTTATGCTGATTTGAACAAGAGTCGTCTCTTTAGTAAGCACCTCATAGGCTTTTCACCTATGGCACTCTTTGATGTACCTGACCATGATTTAGGAGGGTATCAGTTTTTTTTAAATAATGAGTACCATCTTGGCATCATTAAAAGCTCGGCTGTAGATGAGGTAGATCATGCAATCAACGGTGACATAGAGTTTAAAGGCTCAATCCTTGAGAGTGTTTTTGCCAAATAGAGTTATATCGATTTTAAGATAATCGCCTCTAAATCCTCAAGTTTTGCATGAGTGATATCTTTAAACTGTGAGCGGTTAAATGTCTGCTGGCGTTTTGCAAGTTGGGCCGTGTGTGTTGTAATGAGCTCTAACATCTCATCTTTTTCTACTTTGCCATCTAAAAAGTCAAGTACCTCTACAATACCTATAGCCTTCATAGAGTTTGGTGCACGCGTATATTTTTGCTCCAGATAGCAGACTTCATCGATAAGTCCCATCTCATACATCTTATGCGTACGCTCTTTGATACGCTGGCGCAAAATCTCACGCTCGACATCTATGTTAAAGATAGGCAAATCTGTGATGATGGGTTTTGCAGGATTATTTTTAAACCACTCAGTAGGGGTTATGCCTGATGCCTCATAGATAAGGAGTGCTTTTTCTATGCGGTAACGGTCATTTTGCGCTATCTTTTGCATATAAGAGCTATCTTTTTGTGCCAGTTCTTCATAAGCTGTTGTAAGATTTTTAAGCCGCTCTTGTACCTTTGTCTCTGTCTTTTTTGTGATTTTTGGCAGAGGGGAGAGCCCATCTAGGAGTGATTTGAGGTAGAAGGATGTTCCACCGACTATGATAAGGTTTTTACCATCTTTTTTACATGCAGCTACTACATCTCTGTAGAGTGAGATAAAGATATCAACACTAAAATGCTCATCTGGCCAGATCTCATCTATGCCATAATGTCTCACTTTCAAGAGCTCCTCTTTAGAGGGTTTGGCTGCGACTATATCTATCTCTTTGTAGATACTAAGCGAATCTATAGAGAGGATGTAGGCATCAATCTCTTTGGCAATTTTTATGCCTAAATCACTCTTTCCTGATGCAGTGGGGCCTATGATGGCGAGTTGTTTAAGAGACATCACTTCTCTTGTATAATCTCAGCATCCTGAGTATCATCTTCTATGAGTTTTACCTCGTTGGAGGGGTTGATGTTTCCGCTAAGAGCGGAGATAAGTGCCTGTTCTTGCTCTTTTTCAAGTTTTCCGCTTGCAACAGTGTCTATAATTTTTTCTGCAATGCGCATCTTTGTCATATTCTCTTGTTGGTGGAAGTACTTGTCGAGATTGTCTTGGTAGGCGCGAAGTTTGTCATCATGACGGCGTTTAAAATAGAGATAGATAAAGTAAGTAGCAATAACTAAAATAACAAAGAGTATAAGAAGCAGATAGCGCTTAATCTCCATAGAGTCCTGACGCTCTAAATCACGCAGTTTTGCTTCAAAGAGTTCTCTCTCTTTTGCCTGAGCAAGGAGAAGTTTCTCTTTTTCTGTCTGAGCTTCGAGTTTTATCTTCTCTAAGAGCTGCTCTTTTTCAAGTTTTGCTAGAGTTGTTTGTGATTCGATACGTGCGAGTTCTTGCTCTTTTTGTGCATCTATCTTTTTGAGCTGTACCTCTTTTGCATTTGCGATTTTCTCTTCAAAAGCCTGCTGTTCTTGGAGTTTTTTAGCAGCAAGCTCCTCTTTTGAGTCACCAAAATTACAGCCGGTGAGTAGAAAAGTTATTAGCAGTGTTAGGGAAAAAAGTTTCATATTTTTAAAAGCCTTTGAAATATTTGGACAATTTTACTAAATTTTTTGTTTGTTAATGATTAATAGCTTTATAAAGGGATTTTGTGTAGACTTAAAGAAAAAGAATTCCCATGAAACAGTATAATCATATTTATACGACGAGTGATGACTTTGCTAAATTTCTTCAGAGCCAAAATATTGAGCTAGACTCATCTCAAATATTAGTGCAGATATTTACCTCCTTAAAAGATACCACCTCTCTACAAGCACTTTTAGATACTATTGATGAGTCCCTTCCTCATGCTACTGTAGTAGGGAGTTCGACTGCTGGCGAGATAAGTAATGCAGAGATGCTTGAGGAGTCTACAGTAGTGAGTATCTCCCTCTTTCAAAAGAGTAAGATTATACCCTACAAGATGGTAAAAGATGACTCTTATGAGTTAGGATTAGAGCTATCTAAGAAGATTTTTAATAAAAAAACAAAGTGTGTTATTAGTTTTTTAGATGGACTTCTACACAATGGGCAGGAGTTTTTAGATGGGCTTTCTGCTATGAACTTTAAGGGTGCAGTAATTGCCGGTGGTATGGCTGCTGATGGTGTAGAGTTTAGACAAACCTATACAATTTGCGGTAGAGAGTTTTTTAGTGGTGGTGCTGTTTGTGTTGCTTTTGAGGGTGATGATCTTGAGGTCTATGAGGATTACAATCTTGGTTGGAGAGCAGTTGGACCTACCTTTACCATTACAAAATCAGACGGGGCACATGTATATGAGATAGATAATCGTCCTGTAAAGGATGTCTATGCCGAGGTTCTTGGTGAGTTTGCAGTTGAGAATATGCCCGCATCTACCATAGAGTTCCCTCTTATTCGTCAAGATGGCGATATGCTTATCGCTCGTTCAATGCTGCATATCTATGATGATGGTAGTATTTTACATGGTGGCAATCTCTCTGAGGGTGAAGAGGTCCGCTTTGGAATAGGAAGCAGAACACTTGTTAACCAGTACAATCCCAAAGAGGAGTTGGCTTTAGCAGATATGCAGGCCTGTTTTATATACTCCTGTGTCGCACGAAAGCAGTTTTTGGGTAAAGAGCTTGAGAAATCCTTTAAAAAGATTGAGAGTGCTGTTCCTACAGTTGGCTTTTTTACCTATGGAGAGTTCTACTTTACGGAACAAAAGCGATCTAAACTGCTCAATGTAACGACAACTCTCCTTTTTTTGCGAGAGAGGGGAATAAAAACACAGCAGCCTAAAAAGGGTGATGAAGAGCGATTAAAAAGCAGTTCAAAGACTGATAGTGCACTTTTTAATCTTATAGAGTATGTAACATCAGAGTTAAAAGAGCAAGAGAGAATCTTCCGTGCTTCAAAGTTTAAACTCGATGAGTTTTTAAAGGCACTTGATAGTGTTGTTATTATCTCTAGAACAAACAAAGAGGGAATTATTACCTATGTAAATGAGCGTTTTGAAGAGATAAGTGGATATACAAAAGAGGAACTCTTAGGTAGGCCACACAGTCTCATACGTGATCCAAAGGTTCCTAAGAGTCTCTTTAAAGAGTTGTGGGAGACAATAGAGAGAGGAAGAGTCTGGAAGGGTGAGTTCTCCAATTTGTCAAAAAATGGAGAGAGCTACTATGTAAAGTGTTCGGTTATTCCTATACATGATGAGAACTATAATATCATTGAGTATATGGCTATTCGTGAAGATGTTACATCTCTTGTTGAGAGTAGAAAGAAAGCAGAAGAGGCTGAGATTGCGCAGTCAATGTTTTTAGCAAATATGTCACATGAGATACGAACACCGATGAATGGAATTTTAGGCTTTACCGAACTGTTGGAAAAGACTGAGCTTGATGGTAGACAACAGAAGTACCTCAAGGTAATTGCAAGTTCTACAAAACTTCTCTTAAATATAGTCAATGATATCTTAGACTCCTCAAAAATATCTAATAAAAAGATACTTTTAGAAGAGCTGCCAATTGACACTTTTGATGAGTTCTCGACAACATTTGAACTTTTAAGATCTAGTGCAGATGAGAAGGCTTTAGAGTATAAAATAGATATAGACTCCAGAGTTGCTTCATCTCTTTTGAGTGACTCAATGAGACTGCGCCAAGTCATTAGTAATCTACTCTCAAATGCAATCAAGTTTACGCCAAAAGGGGGCAGGGTTCACTTTAGTGTAGAGCTGTTAGAAGATAGAGTGCAAAAACAGAAACTACGTTTTAGTGTTGAAGATAGCGGTATAGGAATAGCGGAGTCGAAACTTAAAACGATTTTTGAACCATTCTCTCAAGCAGATGCCTCAACAACAAGAAAATTCGGAGGGACAGGGCTTGGCCTTAGCATTAGCTCTGATTTGGTCAAGGCTTTTGGAAGTGAGTTAAAAGTAAGCTCTCAAGAGGGTGTCGGTAGCCGTTTTTACTTTGATTTAGAGTTTAAGGTCTCAAAAAGAGTACAGAGTGATGTAGTAGAGGAAAAAGAGAGAGTATGCAGTACCCATAAAGGGAGTCAAAGGTTTCATTTAGAACTTCTTATTGTAGAAGATTATGAGGTTAACCGTATGCTTATAGAGTCACTCTTTGAGAAGTATAAAAATGTTCACTTTACTTTTGCGGTTAATGGGGCAGAGGCACTTGAGATACTTCAAATCAAGCGTTTTGATCTGATATTTATGGATATTAATATGCCAATTTTAAATGGAGTTGATGCGACAAAGGTCATTCGTGAAAAGATGAAGTTAGATACTCCTATAGTTGCTTTGACAGCTAATGTACTACAGGGTGATAGAGAGAAGTTTATAGAGCAGGGAATGAATGACTATCTCAGTAAACCTATAGAGATAGAGAAACTTGAAGAGATACTCTGTAAATATGCAAAACAAAGACCTCAAAAGAGTCTTAAAGTGGAGTTAAAAGAGATTTTAGAGAGGATTGCTCAAAAAATCGGTATTGCAGAGGAGATGTCACTTCGTCTTCTTGGAACTTTTGCACGAAGTCTTGAAGATACACTGCCAAAACTTCGTCAAGCCATAGAGCTTCAAAATCTTGAGGATATCTATGAGTATGCACATCAATTAAAAGGGGCAGCAGCAACACTCTATGTTGATGAAATATATGATATTTTTGAGTTTATAGAGAGTGAAGCGATGGCTCAAAGAGTAGCTGATGTTTTAGATGAACTAGAGGAAGTAGAGGGCTATATTGCGCTATTAGATAGAGAAGTTAAGGCGTATCATTAAAGTTTAAATGAGTTTTAGCTAAAATGATACTAATTAACAACTTTAGGAAACAGTGTGCAGGATATAAGAAAAAAACTACAAGATTTTAATGAACTCGTGATGTTTGAGCACTCTATTTTTTCTCTACCATTTATCTTTATTGCTATGGTTGTAGCAGCAGATGGTTGGTTTGGCTTCAAACTTTTGATTTTAGGTGCATTAGCAGCGGTAAGTGCAAGAAACTTCGCTATGGGTGTTAATCGTTATGCTGATAGAGATATAGACGCAAAAAACCCAAGAACAGCAAATAGACCAAATGTCGATGGACGACTGGATAGTTCAAGTATACTTATTTTCATAGGTGTAAATGCTTTTGTCTTTATAGTTGTCGCTTATATGATAAACTCTTTGGCATTTACTTTGAGTGCTCCAATTTTAGCAGTTTTGGCTTCATACTCCTACTTTAAGAGATTTTCATCTTTGGCACATGTTATTTTGGGTATCTCTTTAGGGCTTGCACCAATAGCAGGTGTTATCGCTGTAGAGGCATCTGTTCCTCTCTGGTCGGTTCTGCTCTCGCTTGGTGTAATCTTTTGGGTAGCAGGGTTTGATCTGCTCTATTCACTTCAAGACATAGAGTTTGACAAGGAGGAGGGACTACACTCTATTCCATCACAGTATGGTCCAGAAGCGACTCTCTTTATATCTGCACTCTTTCATGCCTTAGCAGTACTCTTTTGGCTCCTTTTTGTATGGGCGGCCGGTTTAGGATTTTTTGCTTTTGTTGCAGCTGCTGGAAGTGGAGCTGTGCTTTACTACGAGCAAAAACTGGTACGCCGTGATTTTAAGCAGATAGATCGTGCTTTTTTCACAGTAAATGGCTATCTGGGAATTGCATTTTTTATTTTAATTATTATTGACAGGATAGCAGCATGAGTGAGCCACGTTTAGTTCCCGCACCCATAAGCATACAGTTCTCAGAGGCTTCTCAAAATGAGGAGGAGTATGAGAGAGAGTATCAGTCACTAAGCGAGAGTGATGATGATCCCATAAGCCAATGGTTAAAACTTGCAAAGGCTAGAGGGGAGACGGCAGAGAGTGATCCCGTAATTCTTAACCTAGTAGTAGAACTTCATCGTAAGATAGATGCACTCGAGGCCTTTTTAAAAAATGAGACACCAAAGCGTGTCTCTTTAATGAATGAGGCAGAGATAGAGTCGATTGGATTTGAGCACTTTAAGCTTAAAGAGCCAATGTTGGAGAGGGGAAAGCTCTATTATGGGCGTATTGAGATGCCTGTGCATCCAAAACGTGATGTTGGTGTCTTTTTTAAGGGAGTAACACCCCAACTTGCAGAGATTACAAGAATGCATGAGAGAGATGAGAAAGAGTGGGCTGCTTATATGACAGCACGAGAGAGAGTTTTAATCCGTGAAGCAAAAGAGGCGAAAAAGTGAATTATTTAGAGTACTTTAGAGTAGAGTATATCATTGTCGCTATGGCAGGAATTATTCTCTACCTGCTTTATTATGTCTTCTCTAAAGATGCAGACTATACAAAAAATATCCGCTCTGTAGCTTCTGTAGTAGAGGATTTAAACAGAGAACTTTACTATGTAAAGAAGAGACTCTCCGAGAGTGAGGGGAGTACAAAAGAGCCACAGATATCTCGTATGAGTGATGAGGAGATATACCAGGAGATAGAGCGCAGTGTCTACGATATGGTACGGCCGCTAAGAGATGCGCTTAAGCAGTTACAAGAGAATGTTAATGCAATTGAACAACATGTAGATTCGCGTATGGCCCAGCTTGAAAATGGTGTTAAACAGATATCTATTCCATCTTCAATTCATGGAAATGATGATGAGAAGGTCATCTCACTCTTTAAACAGGGAGTTTCGATAGAGACAATCTCTAAAGAGTTGCATATTTCAAAAGCTGAAGTTGAGTTTGTTTTAAAAATCAACAAAATCAAGTAGGAACTTGCCTTGAGTGCAGATAAAAAACTCTTTACACTTGTCTCCATCCTTATTGGTATCAGTGTAATTCTCTCTTATACTTTAACAGCCTACACAACACTTCTCTTTGGAGTGAGTGAGTTTCATTTTGTAATTCGTCAGGGTGTTTTTGCTTTCTTGGGTATTACCATTATCTTTGTACTCTCTCAGTTAGATCCTCAAAAGTGGCTCAAACCAATCGGTTTTACACTCTTTTTTGGTTCACTAATTTTAATGATAGCAATGCCCTTTTTACCTGAGAGTGTTGTAAGCGAGGTAGGTGGAGCAAAAAGATGGATGAAAATTGCAGGATTTTCACTTGCGCCTGTTGAGTTTTTTAAAGTTGGTTTTATCTACTTTCTTGCATGGAGCTTTTCTCGTAAACTTGGCCATCATGGAGATATGGGTCTAAAGAGTGAGTTTAAAAGATTTTTGCCTTATGGTGTTGTCTTTGTTATGGCTATGTTTATTATTGCCTTTTTACAAAAAGATTTAGGACAAGTTGTAGTTCTTGGAGCGACTCTACTTTTTATGCTTATTTTTGCAGGGAGTAGTTTCCGCTTTTTCCTCGCTATTCTTGGTGCTATTTTTACTGCAATCACTATCTTTATCTTAACAGCAGAGCATAGAATTTTACGTATAAAGTCATGGTGGGCTTTAGCACAAAATTCGGTTTTAGAGCTTCTTCCTGATGCTATAGCACAAAAACTTCGAGTACCAGTAGAGGTAGAACCTTATCAGATAGGTCACTCACTCAATGCTATTCACAATGGTGGATTTTTTGGAACAGGGATAGCTAACGGAACTTTTAAACTTGGTTTTTTATCGGAAGTTCATACTGACTTTATCTTAGCAGGAATTGCAGAGGAGTTTGGCTTTATTGGTGTCTTTATTGTTGTTATACTTTTTCTTTGGATGCTACAAAGAATCTTTAAAATTGCAAATAGAAGTAAAGATACCAGTATCTATCTCTTTAGTATCGGTATTGGCTTGATGCTTGCATTCTCATTTCTTGTAAATGCGTATGGTATTAGTGGTATCACACCAATTAAGGGGATATCTGTACCGTTTCTCTCTTATGGAGGCTCATCTATGCTTGGTGCAGCTTTTGGAATAGGAATGGTGCTTATGGCAAGTAAAAAAGCGAAGATGGATTAGGAGCGTTAATGAGAATGTGTATAACAGGTGGTGGAACCGGAGGACATCTGATGATAGCAGAGGCAATCGCAGAGGCTGCTGTTAGCCAGGGTCATGAAGTAATCTTCATAGGTTCAAAGAGTGGACAAGATAGAAAATACTTTCAAGGGCACTCCTCTTTTTCACATGCCTATTTTTTAGAGACTACAGGAGTAGTAAATCAAAAAGGTTTAGCTAAACTCAAAGCACTCTACAGAGTCTTTCGAGCACTTCTTCAAGCGAGAAAGATTTTAAAGAAGCATCAAATTCAAGCAACTTACAGTGTCGGTGGATTCTCTGCTGCTCCTGCATCATTTGCATCACTGAGTATGAGAATTCCTCTTTTTATTCATGAACAAAATGCAGTCACAGGGCGACTAAACAGACTTCTTGGGCGTTATGCAAAGAGTTTTATCTCTGCATATGATAAATCCTCTCCAATTCAAGGGTATCCTGTTAAGGAGATATTTTATAAAACAGCGCATCTGCGTCAAGAGTTAAAAACCATTATATTTTTGGGTGGAAGTCATGGTGCCAAAGCTATTAATGATTTGGCCCTGAGTGTTGCATGGAAGCTCAAAAAAAGAGATATAAAAATTATTCATCAAGCGGGTGAAGCTGACTTTGAACGTGTAAAATCTGAGTATGAAAAGTTGGGAGTAGAGGTTGAGCTCTACGCTTTTACAAAAGAGTTGCCAAGCCTAATAAACAGAGCTGATATGGCAGTGAGTCGTGCAGGGGCTTCAACTCTGTGGGAGCTCACTACAAATGGATGTCCGGCTCTCTTTATTCCGTATCCTTATGCAGCAGGTGACCATCAGTACTATAATGCGCAGTTTATTGTAGAGAATGGTATGGGGTGGTGTATAAGAGAGAGTGAAGATTTAAAATCAAAGCTTCTCTCTATTATAAAAGAGCCAAATCTTCAACACAAGAGTAAAAAACTGCTTGCATATGCAAAAAAAGATGTAGCACTGCAGATGATTAAAGAGGTAGAGGAAAAAATAGGGTGATAAAAGAGTTAGCACAAGAGTTGGTTGATCTGATATTTGACTGGGGATACTTGGGAATTTTCATAATGATGGCAATAGAGTCGAGCTTCATCCCTTTCCCTTCTGAGATAGTTCTCATTCCTGCGGGTTATTTAGCTGCACAAGGAGAGATGAGTATAACAGCAATTATGGGGAGTGCACTAGCTGGAAGTTTAGTTGGTGCATTTATAAACTACTATCTTGCTATTACACTTGGTAGAAAATTTCTTCTTCGTTTTGGAAAATACTTTTTTATCTCTGCTGAAGCACTTTTAAAAATGGAAGAGTATTTTCAAAAGCATGGACATATCTCTACATTTACTGGACGGCTCATTCCAGGTATACGCCAGCTTATCTCTATTCCGGCTGGGCTTGCTAAGATGAATTTGCTAGAGTTCTCACTCTTTACAACATTGGGTGCTGGTATATGGGCACTTATATTAACACTACTTGGCTATTTTATAGGAGAGAATCAAGAACTTATAAATAGTTACTTAAAAGAGATAACTATAGCTCTTTTTGTGCTTCTCATAATAGTAGGCGCGCTATACTTTCAATACCAAAAAAAGAAGGAGAAAGAGTAATGATAGAAGTTGGTCAAAAGGCACCAGAGTTTTGTCTGCCAAATCAAGATGATGTAGAGATTTGTCTTAGAGATTTAAAAGGGAAGTGGGTAGTTCTCTATTTTTACCCTAAAGATAATACTCCGGGATGTACGACTGAAGCGTGTGAGTTTACTGAAGCAGCCCCTGATTTCTCATCACTTGATGCTGTAATTTTTGGTGTTAGTGGGGACTCTACAAAAAAACATAGAAATTTCATTGAGAAGAAGAATCTCGGTATTACCCTTTTAAGTGATGAGTCAACTGAGATGATGCAGGAGTGGGGTGTCTGGCAGCTTAAGAAGAACTATGGAAGAGAGTATATGGGAGTAGTTCGCTCTACTTTTATAATTGATCCTGAAGGTATTGTACGTGCAAAATGGGAAAAAGTTCGTGTTAAGGGGCATGTTGAGGCTGTTAAAGAGAAGCTTAAGGAGTTAAAAGAGGAGGCGTAGCCTCTCTCTTTTTAATATTTGTAGCGAAGGTAGAGACGGACATCTTGAGAGTTGTCAATAATTCTACTTCTAGGTGTAGCTGCTGTAATTTCACTAATCTTATCAGCAGCACCTGTTCTATCACCAAAGAAACCATTACTACCTTTATACTCATAATCTATATATGTGTATCTGAGTTGCACAGAGAGAACATCATCCTCAAGGTACTCCGTAAAGTAAGCCTCATAGGCTGAACCACGCGTTGCAACTTTTGAACCTATCAGTGTATCTTCAGCATAGGTAATACTCTTCCAGTATTGTGAACCCCAGTTATACTCAAATCCCCAGCGCCCATCTTCTGTTAAAAGTGAAGGAATCTGAACACCTGTCCAGAGTGAGTAACCTGTTTTTGATTCACCAGGTTCTGTGAGATTCCCACTTGTATCAATCTTAGAGTATAACATTCTTTGACTATCTTTAGGAACAGTCACATTCATCGAACCACTAATAAAAAATGTTGTATCATCTAAAAATTCGCTTATACCGTCACCGATACCATTTGCAAGAAAACTTGCTGTAAAGCTGTGCATATCTCCAACACTTGTAAAAGTACCGCTTGGAATGGGTATGGGATTACCATCTTCATCTACTTTATTTGTTCCATCGTCATTTTTTGCAATTTCAAAATCTTGTTCAATTAAATTGCTGGCATAATAGTATTGTGTTAAGACAGAGTATTGTCCATTGTCATAAGGGACAAAGATAAAACCTCCAAGCTCGAGTGCTTGGTTCTCAATACGGTCATCTGCATATGGAGTAGGGGTAAATTTCTCTTGAGCAACGGTAATAGCTCGTCCTGCACAAAACTTAATATACATTCCATCTACACCTGTGAGATCCTCAAGCTCAAATTTTGAACTGAGTCCATCGAACTCAACATTGATAGAGTGTGCCAAAGGTGAAGCAGGGGACTCATCTTCACGTAGGTTGATAAGATGTCCATTTGTTGATGGACGACGACCAATACTGAATGTCCATGGAATATCTGCATTGAAAAATGTTTCATTTGCATATAAAAAGTATGCAGAACGGAGTTTTAGAGTATCATCATATGGATTCTCATTTACAATCCAGTCAAATGACTCATTACTATACTGTGTATCAGGACCACTCATACGCTCTCCAAAAGATTTATAGTATGAGAGTTGGGCACGAAAGCTTAGATGTTTGTTTGCTGCCCAGTTCATATTTAACCAAAATCTATTTGTTAAGAAGCCATCATTCTCATGAATTGAACCATCAAGCATTTCATAGTGGAGATAATCCCATGTAAATCTATAATCAACATCAAATTTGAGGTGATTACCATTTGTAATTTTATTCAGATCTGAGAGGTTCTCTTCAATCTCAGCGAGTTTTTCCTCTAAAGACTCTTCATCATCATCCTCTTCATCCATATCGGACTCTTTGGTATCAATCGCAGTTTTTATTTGTGCTGCGTCGCTCTTTTCATCTTTTGCAAGAGTTTTCTCTTCTTGCTCTTTTTGTGCTTTGAGACTATCTAGCTCTTCTTTCATCTGTTTCATTTGAAGTTCCATTGACTGGATACGTTCATACATTGATTGAGCATTTAGATTTGAACTCAAGATCGTCACTGCTGCTAATGATAGTAGTAGAGGCTTGTTCATCTTATCCCTTTAAAGTTTTTCTATAATACTTTTTTATATTAATTGTGCGTACTATACATTATTTATCATAAATCTATTTTTAAATAGTATCAAAAAAGTATAATAATTTATTATTTATAGTAAGAAGTGAAGAAAATTCAAGCAAAGTTTAAATATAACTTTAGTATAATTCGCGGATTTTTCCTCTATTGTATAGTTGAAAATATTAACAGATTGTATCAAAAAGTTAGTGCAACTCTCTTTTTTAAGAGATGATTGTTCGATACTCTCGAAGCCAACTAACGAAATCTCTGGCTCGATAAACGCAGCCTTTAAAGGACCTTTAATGGTAACTATGAAAGACCTATTAGAATGTGGTGTACACTTCGGACACCAAACTCGTCGTTGGAACCCAAAAATGAAAAAGTACATCTTTGGTGTTCGTAAAAATATCTATATTATAGATTTACAAAAAACTCTTCGTTACTTCCGTAACACTTACCAAATCGTTGTAGATGCTGCAGCTGAAGGTAAAACAGTTTTATTTGTTGGTACTAAAAAACAGGCTCGTAACTCAGTTCGTGAAGCTGCAATCGCTTGTGGTATGCCATATGTAGACAACAGATGGTTAGGTGGTATGCTTACGAACTTCCCAACTATTCAAAAATCTATTCGTAAACTAGATGTTATCACTGAGATGCAAGAGAATGGTCAAATCAACCTTCTTACAAAAAAAGAGGCTCTTATGCTTACTCGTAAGAAAGAGAAACTTGAGATGTATTTCGGTGGTATCCGTGATATGAAAAAACTTCCAGATATGCTTTTTGTTGTTGATGCAGTAAAAGAGCACATCGCTGTTTTAGAAGCACGTTGTCTTGGTATCCCTGTTGTAGCTCCACTTGATACTAACTGTGATCCAGATCTTATCACTTACCCAATTCCAGGGAATGATGATGCTATCCGTTCAATTCAACTTTTCTGTCGTGAAATGACAGCTGCTATCAATGAAGGTAAAGCTCTTCGTGATGGTCAAGGTGAAGAAGTTGAGCAAACAGAAGAAGTAGCTAGCGAAGAAGCAGCAACTACTGAAGCTCCAGCAACTGAAGAAACAAAAACAGAGGAAGCGTAATTATGGCAGCAGTAACAGCAGCAATGGTTAAGGAGCTTCGTGCAGCAAC
>Ga0256843_1000299_pt1 | contig 42838 bp, 37 predicted proteins | sample AlvinellametaG_FD_191572 | JGI IMG/M metagenome (GOLD analysis project Ga0256843, IMG submission 191572) | Pompeii worm associated microbial communities from hydrothermal vent at the East Pacific Rise, Pacific Ocean - Alvinella | ecosystem: Host-associated > Annelida > Integument > Unclassified ...
GAGTTACCAAGCTCTACAAACTTATGCAGTACATTTGTAAGTCTGTCAACATCGGCAAAGTGCAGTCCTGTTGTCGGTTCATCCAAGATATAGAGTGTTTTACCTGTATCTTTACGACTGAGCTCTTTTGAGAGTTTTATACGCTGTGCCTCTCCACCTGAGAGCGTTACGGCATTTTGCCCGAGTGTAATGTATCCAAGTCCTACATCTACAAGTGTCTTCATCTTTTGATGAATTTTAGGAATCGGTTTGAAAAACTCAAATGCCTCCTCTACACTCATATTAAGCACATCAGAGATGGTTTTTCCTTTATAATAAACCTCTAAGGTCTGATCATTGTAACGGCGACCCTTACAGCTGTCACACTTAACCATAATATCTGGCAAAAAGTGCATCTCGATTTTAATCTCACCCTCACCCTGACACTTCTCACAACGTCCGCCTTTGACATTAAAACTAAAGCGTGAAGCGGTATAGCCACGGATTTGAGACTCTTTAGTCTGTGCAAAGAGATTTCTTATCTCATCCATTACACCCGTATAGGTTGCAGGGTTACTTCTTGGAGTTCTCCCAATAGGACTCTGATCGAGATAGATTACTTTATCGACATTCTCTAATCCTGTTATCTCTACACCTGCAACTTTATTTACTTTTCTTGCATGGTTTAAGAGCTCACGTGCCGTTGGCAGTAGAGTTTGGAGCATCAAAGAGCTCTTTCCACTTCCACTCACTCCCGTGATACATACAAAGTTATTCAGAGGTATCTTTGCAGAGAGATTTTCAATGTTGTTGAGTGTTACATTTTTTATCTCTATCCATTTATCTTGAGGACGTCTGTAGAAGTACTCTATCTTCTTTCTTCCATAGAGATAATCAGCAGTGAGTGTTTTGGCTTTTTTGAGTTTGTCGAGTGTTCCGCTAAAGACAACCTTTCCACCAAATTTACCAGCCCCTTCACCAATATCTACAATAAAATCAGCATTCTCAATCGTCTCTTTGTCATGCTCTACAACAATAACAGAGTTACCCTTCTCTTGAAGAGAACGAAGTGTGCGAATGAGTTTGAGTGTATCTCTCTCATGCAGACCGATACTTGGCTCATCAAGAACATACATAACACCCGTAAGTCCACTACCGATTTGTGAAGCGATACGAATACGCTGTGCCTCTCCACCGGAGATAGTACGTGCATCACGCCCAAGAGTAATATATCCAAGTCCTACATCATACAAGAAGTAGAGACGTTCACGAATCTCATTGAGTATCGGTGCGGCTATCTGCTCTTGCTGTTTGTCAAAGTAGGCAAAATTCTCCTCATTGGCAAAAAACTCATAGGTTTTTGCAATAGGCATCTCTAAAAGCTCAGGTATCTTTTTACCGGCTACCTCTACTGCTAAAGATTCACGCTTAAGCCTGTGTCCGCCACAAACATCACACACCTTTTCGCTCATATAATCCGCTAACTCTTTTTCATCTTTGAACATATCATAAGCGATGCGAATTATTCCCGGCCAGATACGCTTTACAGTATGCTTTTTCCATAAGAACTCAACTTCACCGACATTCCCATGTAAAATCGCTTTTTGCTGATGCGGTTCAAGCTCTGAGTATGGCTTTGTGATATCTATATCATTAGCAGCACAAAAGCCCTTTAAAAATGTAAAGTAGTACCCTTTGTTAAAACCATAGACTATCTTTACCGCACCCTTTTCTATACTTAAATCAGGATCAATTATCTTATTTACATCGAGTGTATAACGAAGACCCAGACCATCACACTCGCTACACGCACCCTTAGGAGAGTTAAATGAGAAACTAAGTGGTTCAAGTGGTTCAAAACTGATTTTACAATCAAAACAGGCATTATGCTCAGAGTAGTGCATATGCTCTTTTACGCCAAGCTCTTCATGGTTTAAGATATCAATCTCTAACTCACCATAGCTCTCTTTGAGCGCTTTTTCTACTGAAGAGGCTATACGCTCTTTGTTCTCCTCTTTGACGATGACTCTATCGACTACAACTTTGATGGTATGTTTTTTTGTCTTGCTCAGCTCTATCTCTTCATCAAGACGCACCATAACACCATCTATCATAGCTCTTACATACCCCTTATGCACAAGAGACTCTATCAAGTCAGCATAGGCACCTTTGTTCTCGCGTACAAGTGGAGCTAAAAGTACAAGTTTTGCACCCTCGGGAAGCTTTGCTACTTCGTTGATGATATCACTTGCTGACATCTGAGAGATAACCTTGCCACACTGATGACAGTGCTGTACACCAACACGAGCATACAGAAGTCTAAAGTAGTCATAAATCTCAGTAATCGTTCCAACTGTAGAGCGAGGATTCTTTGAAGTTGTCTTTTGATCAATGGCAATAGCAGGAGTCAGACCCTCTATCTTATCAACATCAGGCTTTCCTACACGGTCTAAAAACTGTCTGGCATAGCTTGAGAGCGACTCCATATAGCGGCGCTGTCCCTCTGCATAGAGTGTATCAAATGCAAGTGTTGATTTACCGCTTCCACTAAGCCCCGTCATAACGATAAGCTCATTTTTTGGTATTGTCAGGTTAATATTTTTTAGATTGTTTTCACGCGCGCCCGTAATTTTTATAACATCTTTTCTCTTGCTCAAATTTTCCCTTTAAAAAAATATTCTTTTTGCCAAATATAATACTACAAGTAGATAAAAAACAACGAGTAGTTTTTTTTGCAACTTTGCCGATACAATATGCTTTAAGTGTATACCAAAATAGACTCCAAAGAGTGAAGCCAGACCAATAACCACACCACTCTCATAATCAACATGCCCCTCTATTGCATGAGAGATAAGGCCTGAGAGTGATGAGAAGACCACAAAAAAGAGTCCCGCAGAAGTTGCCTTTTTAAGAGGAAGATGTAAAAAGCCAACTAAAATTGGTACAAGAATGATACTCCCACCAACGCCTATAGTCATACTCACAGCACCCAAACAGAGTCCAATGACAAAAAGAACTACTCGACTCACCTCTTTTTGCTCTTGATATTCATCGCTCTTAAAAAAGAGTCGCATCAGAGCAAAGAGTGCAAAGCCCAAAAAGATAAACTCTAAAGTTGTATCGCTCAAGGCAGCTGCAATATAACCGCTCATTAGAGCTCCACAAAAACCACCCAAACCAATAAAGAGAACCATCGTAACATCAAGCGTTCCCTTTTTATTATTGAGATAACTTCCATAGATAGAGCTAAAAACCATCTGTACTACGGAGATTCCAATAGCAACCTTTGTCTCATATCCAAGCATTAGAAGTAGTGGTACAAGTATGGTACCTCCGCCAATGCCAAAAAAACCAGAGAGTACTCCAACAGTTACACCAAGGCTTATTAATTCTAACATCACTCTCCAAAAATTTTTGCGAATTATAGCGCATTATAAGTAAGAGTTTAATTTTACTTTGTGTTTGGTTGAAGTATAATCAATGAACTATAATTGCGAACAATAAAAAGGGTAGAGATGTTAAACAGTATTGAAGAGGCTACAAAAAATTTTTGTATTCATCAAATACATGCTCCACATGAGTTAAAAGATGGTATTACAGATAAGAGAACACTTATTGCTTATATTGATATAGAGACACAAGACTCTAAAAAACACCGAGTCTATATAGCATCTGATGAGAACTTTATGCAAAGAGTATCAAAACTCTTCCTTGAGGAGGATGAGAGTGATGAGGAGACACTAAAAGATATGGCTTTAGAGACTGCTAACCTGATTATTGGAAGTGCAAAAGTAATCGCCGAAGAGGAAGATAAAAACCCATACACAATCAGTACACCTCACTTTGAAAAGATTGGTGAGTTTGACTATGCCTATGACCAAGCCAAAACAATTGCTATAGAGGATGATGAACTTACTATCGCAATCAAGGAATTAAATGCCTAATACAGAAGAGACAGCAGAGCAGAGACCTACAACAGGGAAAAAAGACCCTACAGAGGAGATTGAAGATCTCTCATGGATGGATTACTCTGGAATTTTAGATATGGAAGTTGAATTTGTATCTGATTTAGGTGAAACAGAGCTCACTATTCATGAGATACTGCAACTTGAAAAAGGCTCTATTATCGATTTGAAAAAACCTGCCGGAGAGTCGGTAGAATCTTATGTAAATGGTCGTATTTTAGGGAAAGGCGAAGTTATGGTTTATGAAAAAAATCTTGCTATTCGTATCAATGAAGTTCTTGACTCATCTGCTGTACTATACTACCTATCTAAAGAGAGACTATGACAAAATACCTTTTACTACTTCTACTGCCTTTTACACTTTATGCTTCAAAAATTTTAAGTTACAACATCTATGACAGAAGTGATAGGGTTGATGTAATGATTACTTTTGACACCCCCTATCAAGGAACAATCAGACAAAGTAGAACAAAGACAAAAATTATTATAAAACTTGAAGATGCCTCTATAGAGTCACCAAAAATCAAAAAAGTATCTTCGAAATATCTTCAGACACTTACAATCACACCGATGCAGGGTGAGACACAGATTATTGCACTGACACCATCTTCTGTCCATTTAAGAGCTTCAAAAACAGCTGATGGATATGGATTGAGACTTCGCTTTACTACAAAAAGTGCAGCTACTCAAAAGAGTACTCTTAACTCCAAAACAACTGCAAACCCGCTCTCAGCACTGCCAACAAAAAAAGATGGTGATATGAGAAGCAGTTACGCTATTGTAATTGCTATTTTAATTATTGGTATTTTAATTCTCTTCTATATCAAAACAAGGCTTCCCGCTCCAAAGAGAGTTACTCAAAAAGAGCAAAACTCATGGCTTTTTAAGGCAAATGAACCAAAAGAACCGCAGCAAGCACAAGATGTTGCTCAAACTGCTACAAATAGTGTAGAGATACGTTTTCAAAAAGCTATAGATAGCAATAATAGTGTTGTAATGCTAGATTTTGGGAAACAGAGCTATCTCATTCTTATGGGTGAGCACAATACACTTCTTCTAGATAAGTTCAAAGAGAACAAGCCTGTATCGGAAGCAGAATTTGACTCTATTTTACAAGAGAGGCACCAAGAACTTGAGGATTTTTTACAAAACAGATCGACAGCTTCTAATGAAACTGTTTTGACAAAAGAGGCCAAAGAACCGCTTCAATCATATAAAGAGCGTGCTGCTTCTCTACTCTACGAAGAGTAAGTTTAAAGAGAAGATTAACTCTTTTTAAAGTACTTCTCTATAAACGCATCACTCTTTAAAGGTTTGTCAAAATAGTACCCCTGAAAGATATCGCATGAGAGCTTTTTAAGGAGCTCTACATGCTCCATATCTTCAACACCTTCGGCAACAGACTCAATACCTAACCCTTTTGCAATTGTAATAATCGTCTGAATAAGGACTCTATCATCTTTAGTCTTTAAACTATCTAGCACAAATGATTTATCAATCTTTAATCTATCAATTGGAAACTTTTTCAGATATGCTAAAGAGGAGTAGCCCGTTCCAAAATCATCAATAGAGAGGCTGACACCCAGCTTTTTAAGTTCTTGTAAAATTGTCAGACTCTTGTTTACATCTTTCATAGAGATCCCCTCTGTAATCTCTAACTCTAACTTATCTGGCTCAATTGCACTCTCTTGTATACACTTTTGAACTGTCTCAATAAACCTTTTATGTTGAAACTGTCTAATGGAGACATTAACAGCTATTTTAATTGAGACTCCATACTCTTTTTTCCATTGAACTTGCTGTTTACAAGCCTCAAGTAAAATCCACTCTCCAAGAGGAAGAATCATTCCTGTTGATTCAGATATAGGAATAAAAGTATCGGGATAGAGAAGACCAAAATCTTTTGAGTTCCATCGAACAAGGGCCTCTGCTCCGATAAGTGATAATGTTTTTGCATCAATTTGTGGTTGATAGACTAAAAAGAACTCTCCATTATCTATAGCACTGCGTATACTATTAAGCATTGCCATCTCTTCAGAGACAACCTTGCCCATAGTAATATCATAAAACTGTATATTATTACGACCCATCTCTTTAGCTTTATACATTGCCGTATCGGCATGTTTCATCAGAGTAACTGCCTCATGTCCATGCTCTGGATAGATACTAATACCAATACTTATAGAGAGCAAGAAGGAGTGCTCCCCTACAATACACTCCTGAGTTGCAAGATCGATTAATCTATTTGCATAAAGGAGCAGGTTCTCCATACTGGTATAGTTATTATAGATAATAACAAACTCATCACCACCAAGTCTTGATATCATATCACTTTTTCTTGTAATACTATTAAACCTACTTGATAATATCTTTAGTACTTCATCTCCTACATCATGTCCAAAGGTGTCATTAATATATTTAAAATGGTCAAGATCCATAAATAAAACAGCTAATTTTTTCTTTTCACGCTGCGCTACTGCAAGATTTTTTTCAAAATATTCATGTAAAAAGGCTCTGTTTGGAAGCTCTGTAAGTGTGTCATAATAGGCTTGATGCTCAATAAGTTTCTCTAACTCTTTTTGTTTGGTAATATCATAAGCAACACCTACTACACCAATAACATTTCCATGGCTGTCTCGTAAAAGTGATTTTATCTCTTGTAAAATAAGCTCTTTGCCATTTTTGATATGTGCTGTAGTCACACGAATAATACTTCTATGGTTTTGTAATACATCCAAGTCTGCTTCAACGCTCTTTTTCGCTATATCCTCATCAAAGAGTTCAAAATCAGTACTACCTAATATCTCACTCTCATCTTTTCCTAAAAACTCTACAAACTGTGTATTAAACCCGATATATTTAAGATTTTCATTTTTATAAAAAATGAGCGCATCTATTGAGTTTAATACACTTCGTGAAAGTTCTTGAGAATATTTTAAATCAAGATAGCTCATCGAGAGGAGATGAGTAGCATCATTAAATGACTCTTTAATTCTGGAAAACTCATAAATAGATGTCTCAAAATCATCTAAAACTTGAAAATTATCGACTGAGAACTCCTCAAGTCTGTTACTGATATCTTTGAGTGGTTTTAACACTATAGTATTAATAGTAATATATAAAAGAAATGTAAAAACTAGTGTAATAATAAAGAGTATTGCTACAAGTTTAAGAGCGAACTCATGCTGTTTAGCTTTTATAGTCTCTTCAAAGATATGCCCTACGATATACCACGAAGTAACACTATCTTTTTGACTGTCTATATAGACTTTTTTACCATTGAGCGTAAATTTACCAGTTAGCTTCTCATTACGAAGAATCTCCTTACCAAATGGCGTCTCTTTAATATTTTTTTTAAGTATGAAATCTCTATTTTTATGGATAATAACATCACCATTGCTATCAACTGCAGCAATAAAGCCTCTCTGTGCGATATCTATATTTTGAACATACTTCTCAACAAAATATGAGAGCTTTATCTCTAAAATCAAAGCACCAAGAATCTCTTTAGAACTCTTAATAGGCACAACAATAGCAACAATAGGGTTCTTTGTCTTTGGACTTGGATAGGGTTTGGAAATCTTTAACTCTCCCTTCTTAAGTGCATACTCAACTGACTCAAAGGCTGCTGGATGCTCTTTAAGTGTTGTGCCTTCAAGAGTATCTATAATTCTCTTACCGTTGTAGACCTTTAAAGTCTCGTTATGTGATTTTCTCTCTATATATTTATTATTTTCTAACTTAACTACAACAGATATATTTTCATAAAAACCGGCATTATGGTAAAACTTATGGAGGTTATTCTCTATTCGATTTAAGAGAGTCTCATTTTTTGGATTTTTTAAAAACTCTATAAGAGACTGGTTTGCAGCCAAAGTTTTTGCAGTAGCAACCTGCTCTCTCATCCAGTAAGAGAGATTATTTTTCGTAATAGATACTATCGACTCCATATCTTTTAACATTGTCTCAGATATGGTTGTCTTATTATTTTCATAAATAACATAAGCAGCAATAGACATACTAGAAAAGAGAATTAATAACAGTGGAAAAAGTAAGCGAAAAGCGATATTTCTAAACATCTATTATCCTTGTGCTTTTAAAAACCTCTCTTTTAAAAGCTTTTTAATCGTAGCAATATTTGCAAGAGAGAGTTCATATCTTTCATTCATAAGTTTATTTATATGAAATACCTCTGTTACCGTAATACCATAGGGGTCTTTTTTCTCTTTGACTAATTTTTGATTATCATCAAAACTGTAAAGATGTAGGTTTTTACGTGCTGTCTGAATATAGTAAGTCAATACTATCTCATCTGAGTGCTTCTTCTCAATAGCTACAACAACCCTCTGATCTGCTTTATAATCGTTTGGGTTTAATTTTAACATATCTTTTGCACTCTCAACAGTAAGATAACCAATATAGAACTTATTATAGAGGTCATGATACCTCTGAATCTTATAGTTATAGAGAAAATTCAAATCTAAGATATGCTTCTTATGAGCACGAAGTGTCTTTGTAATCCAACTCATAGTGTTATAGTATCTAAATGGATGAAGCTTTAAAGTGTGAGCCTCTATCATCTTTTTTGTAGATATCTTATCTTTAGGCTGAAGTTTTTGTTTGTCAAGCTTTGTAATATACTCTAAAACCTCTTTAGCCGAAAACTCTTTTGTAAACCATACTGTACAGTAGTCAGGAAACTGCTTTGTCCCTGTTGCACCCTCATTTAATATAATAAGCGACTTAATTGTATAGTTTGGAAAGATAATCTCTAAAAGTGCTTTTTTCTTTCTAAGGCGTCTTCGAAGTTTAAGTACTGACTTTACAAGTGTCATCTCAACAAAATAGAGCTCATTGTTTTTAGTGATAAACATTGCATCAAACTCAGATATTTCGCGTGATTTTGTACGGTAAACTATCTGCTCTTTTTCACTGATAGAGAGAGTATTTGCATAGGCTTTATGTTTTGACTGATGAAAGCCCTTTAAAATAAACTTCGTTATGTAGTCATTCTCTTGTGCATAACGTAAAAGTTTTTCATAGATAAAGTTTTCATAAACTTCTCCCTCAAAAGAGCGGTATGAACTTAGATATGATGGATCTTCAGTATCTATACCTTTTTTAATAAGAGAGAGAAGATGTTTTGTATTGTAAACATAGTGCAGTAGATTATCGGCTATATCATCTTTTTCAAGGTTTCTTATCGACTTTGATATCTCTAAATTACTCATGCTAGCTCTGCTTTTGAAAAGAAGCTATCTAGGATATCACGAAATTCTGCTACATCACTTACCGTATTTACCTGATTTCTAAGTGCTGAAGCACCGCGATAACCCTTCGTATAAGTATGGGCATGTTTTCTAAAAAGAATTGCTCCGTAATCACCATAAAACTCTATCATCTTATCAAAATGTTCCATAATGATTTTATGTTTAAGCTCTAAGGAAACCTCTTCTTCTCCGGTACGAAGCTGGTGAAAAATCCAAGGAGCACCAACAGCACCACGACCTATCATCACACCGTCCGCACCCGTATGCTCTAACACCCATTTGGCTTTTTCATAAGAGTCTATATCACCATTGGCTATAACAGGAATATTTACCGCTTTTTTAATCTCAGCTATTGCATCATAATCAACAGGTGCTTTAAACTTCCCTGCACGTGTACGTCCATGAACTGCTAAAAAATCAGCACCGCTATCTTCAACAACCTTAGCGATATCTACATGGTTTTTCTCTTCAAATCCAAGGCGTATCTTCACAGATGTAAGCTCTTTATTTGAGGTATCTTTAATTGTTTTAATAATATCGCTCATAAGTGGAAGATTTAACAGTAGTGAACTTCCACTTCCATGTCCAACAACCTTTGGAACAGGACAACCGCAGTTTAAATCGATTATATCAATCCCCTCTTGCTCATTAAGCACTTCAACAGCACGGCGCACTATATCAGTATCACTTCCTGCAATTTGTACAGAGTATGGATCTTCTAAAGGGGATTTTTCAAGCATATGAAGAGTTTTTTGTGAACCATGAGCTAAAGCATTAGAGCTGAGCATCTCACTTACAGTCAAATCTGCTCCAAATTTCTTAACAACACTGCGTAGAGGAAGGTCAGTAAAGCCCGCAAGAGGGGCTAGTACATATATAGGGTTATCGAAGGAGAGATTTTTTATCATAAAACTTATACAAACATATAGATACTAAAGTTTTTGTTACACTCTTTTAGAGCACGGTATGCTCTGAAGTTTGTAAACTCATCGGGTTGAGCATTCTGTAGTACTTCATCTGCAGGTGCTAACATCTCTAAATCAAACAGAGTAAAGAGATAAGCATCAAGTGCATCTTCATTCTCATCACTAAGTGTCTCAAAGAGTTTCATTCTCTGTTCAGGAATCATTCCTCCTTTAGAGAGTACTTTAGAGATTTCAATATAATCCTCTTTTGTCAAATCAACTTTTTTCATAAGTTCGATTAACTCTTCATTTGAGATTTTAAGTGTATTTTCATCTGCATTAATTCGTGAAAGGATTACATACAGAGCATCTTTTGTCAAGAAGCCTTTATATTTTTGAATATTTGCCAATGAGGCCGTTTTAACATAATCAACATATACCTCTTTACATAGTTCATCTGCATATTTTGTACAGTCACTAAGAATAGCATCTGCAGAGATAAGACCTTTTTTATATCTGTTTCTCTCATTTTGGATGACAAGTTCATTCTCTGGTAGAAGATTGTATGGTTTTAAATCTACAACCTCTCCATTATGGATCTTCTCAATAATCTCTAGAACACTTTTTACCTTCTCATTATCAACCGCTCCAATAGGCTCACCTGTAGGTACAAGCTTAGTATTCTCTAAAAGAGAACCAAGAAGCTTATATCTGTCTGTTTTAAAAGTGTAGTGTCTGTTTTTCTTTCCAAGATAAGCATCAATGATAGCATCTATCATCTTCTCATAATCTTTTTCATATTTACGAAGTTTAAAACTTCCAATAACAGAATAAAAAGTCATATGCCCTACACTAGCTAAGTATAAGATAAAGATAGGTACAACAACCCATAAAGCGATAGATAGTGATGGCATAGGAATACCAAATAGATCTATACTCATACTCTCTTGTGTTACGTAAGCATATACATACCACCCTACTAAAGCCATCCATATGAATGCTGCTGTTGTGTATCTTTTAATATACATAATTAAATCCCTTATTTAGATTTTTCGACTATTTCTCTACAATCGATACAGTAGATTGCATGAGGTTTTACTTTAAGTCTTTGAAAACCGATATCATCCTCACACATTTCACAAATACCATACTCACCATTGCCAATTTTAGCAAGTGCTACCTCTATCTCTTCTAACTCTTTAGTCTGTTGTTGCACAATTGCACTCTCAACCATCGAGTTGTTATTAACAGATGCATGATCACCTTCATCATTTAACTCTAATGCGTTAAGTTCATCTAGTTCACTATTTACACCGTTTATATTCTTTTGAATCTGTTCTTTACGACTCTCTAAGATATCTTTAAAATAATTTAACTCGCTTGCCTGCACTTACTTTTCCCTTTATTTATGATATGGATGATTACTTAAAATCGCAAATCCTCTATATATCTGCTCTAAGAGCACTGCCTTTGCAATTTTATGACTCATTGTAATCTTACCAAGGCTTATAACAGCATCACTCTTTTTTAAAAAGTCATCCTCAAAACCATAGGCTCCACCAATAAAAAATTTAACCGACATTTTATCATTTAATAGCTTACTAAATTCAAAACTATCGACTATTTTTCCATCTGGATGCAAAGTTATACAAAAACTTTGGTCAATATACCCTGACAAAGCCTTTGTATATGCCTTTTGAGATGCTTCTGGGGAAATAGTGTGTGCTTTTGTTACATCCTTAGGAAATATCTCTGTATCTGTAACTTTAGCAAAACGTGAAATCATCTTCGTTAAATCTTTATAGAGAGGGTCATATATTGACTTCTCTCTTTTTGCAATTGAGACTATCTCTATCTTCATCGAAGAAACCCACTTCCTATTACATGATAGGTAACATTCTCAAACTTATCATCAAGACGTACACCACCAATTGCCGCTACATAATGCTTAGATTTAGCAGCTAAGCTATCAAGTTCATCACCTAAAACATGAGAGATATCCTCTTTAGTAGAGGTGTTACGATAGGCACCTAAACCAATATAGTTCAAATCCATCTCATTAGCTTGAAGAATCTCCTCTTCGTTATGTGTAGAGATCCCTAAAATTTTATCTGAATTGATTACTTCACGTAAAATTCGAACAGCCTTAAAAATATCCTCATCGATAGCTTTTAAATCCTCTTGCCCAACATGAACACCGTCACAAAATTCGACAAGTTCATAAGCATCATTGACAATCAAAAAACCATCAAAGTTCTTACGAATATAGATAAGTTGCTGTTTAATATAAGCTATGTCGGCATTTTTAGCACGATACTGAATAATCTCTGCTTTGTGTTGTTTTGCAAGTTCTAAAAAAGTCTCTAAAGAGACTCCTTTGCTATCAAGCATATCTTGGTCACAAAGGGCGTAGAGTCTCATTAGCTGTTATTTGTAAGGAGTGTGAGCATATCAGAGAGTGTCTTCTTAAGCTCATTTCTATTGACTATCATATCGATTGAACCTTTTTCTAAAAGGAACTCAGCACGCTGGAAGCCCTCTGGAAGTTCTGAACCGATAGTCTGCTCAATTACACGTGCACCGGCAAAACCGATAAGTGCACCCGGCTCAGCAATGATAATATCACCAAGATTTGCAAAAGATGCAGATACACCACCCATAGTTGGATCAGTTAAAACTGAGATAAAAGGGAGTTTCTCATTTGAGAGTTTTGCAAGGGCTGCTGATGTTTTAGACATCTGAAGCAGTGAGAATGTTGATTCTTGCATTCTTGCCCCACCTGAAGCAGAGAGGATTACAAGTCCTACACGGTTCTCTATAGCACGATTAACTGCACGAACTATCTTTTCACCCTCAACAGAACCGAGTGAACCACCCATAAAGGCAAAGTCAAAAATAACAAGCTCAACAGGAACACCGTTCATTTTACAGCTACCTGCAACGACAGATGATTTTCTTCCCGTTTTTGCCTCACCCTCTTCTATACGTTTTTTATAAGGTTTTTTATCTACAAACTTTAGAGGATCGACAGGTTCTAGTGATGCATCATGTTCAACAAATGTTCCCTCATCACATAGAAGTGCTATACGCTCTTTTACACCGATACGGATATGATAACCACACTTAGGACATACATAGTTTTGGTTTTCAACCTCTTTGTAGTACATAAGTGAGTGACATGATTTACACTTTACCCAGTGTGATGACGCTTCTGCTTTTTCAGGCTTTTTATTTTCAAATGTTTTAGTAAAAAGGTTCAGTAAGTTCAAAAAAAATCCTTAAATCATATAATTAGTCCGCCATTATAGCAAATTTATATTTATATTAAAGAAATTTTGTAATATTTTTGTGAAGATTTACAAATCTACTCATAGAAGTTGAGTAGATTTGTTTAAAGGAAAAAGACTATTGAAAGTTAGTTATTGTACCATTGACATCATATGTCTCATTGACAATTGTTACACCTATTGCAGGTTTTGCTAAAAAGTAGTGAATCTCTTCACTTCCGCTACTCCAAACATGTTTTAGCTTACCTAGTTCTATACTCCAAGTACCCGTATCTCTTTCTGACTCATTATCTTCTAAAGAGGTAAAAGTATAGTCAGTATGATACTCTTTATCTTTACTAGGATCTCCTACATAAATAGAGTGCCCTGCTATATCAGACTCTTGAAGTGTGTAATAACCATTAAGTCTATCACGTTCACTTTTTGCTTGAGCCTCATCAAAGTAGAAAAACTGCTCTAGTGCATTAGCATCTTCAATGCGCAAGAAACTATCCGTAGCTTCAAGTACATATAAAGAGCTGATATCGGTATTGCTTAAACTTAGTTTTCCATCAGTAACAGTGTAGTCAAATGTATGTTCATCACTATCTGGAGTATCATACTCTTGATACACTACACTACTCTCAGAAAATGTCAATTTTGCAACATTATATTTGAGTGTATCATATCCAAAGTCATTGTATACAAGCCAGTAGAATGTTTTACCGTTAAGATAATCCACACTAAACTCTATTGATTCATCACTCTCAGTTTCAGTCAGTTTATCTGCAGCAGCTTTTACATCATCATAACTGTAATAGATATAAGGAACCTCACTATCATCAAGTTTTACATACGATTGCGTAACTTCAAGTATCTTATGAGTCTGTATATCATTTGTTGCTGTATTTGTAGTAACAAATGTATCGCCATCGATAGATACACTCATACTGTTGGTAGTCGATGCACTACCTACATCTCCTTCAATAACTTCACTTACCAGCTCTGTAGCATCACTGTTAAAAACCAGCTTCTCTATAACAACACCATAAGAGTCACTATATGTCAAGTAAAATGTCTTTCCTGCAAGAAGCTCTTTTGTAACTTCACTCTGTGTCGTAGTTAAATGTTCTAAGGCTTCATTTTCAGTAACCACATCACCTTCAAAATCTTCAACTTCCTGCTTTAGTGTTTCAACAACAGCAGTTAGATTGTCATCGGTAGGTACTGTCGTATAATTTTCCAATGCTGTAGTAAGAACACTTAAAACTTCACTATCAATATCTATACCAGTAGATGGATCTCCATCTTTATCAATTGATTGTAAAAACACAAGTACATCAGGTGTAGTTTCAACAACTTTGGCTCCATCAGGAAGCAGCGTTGTATCTAACTCTTTGAGTGTAATTCCTGCTAATGTAAACTTACAGTTATCACCATTTTCAAAACGAAATTTTCCTTCACTATCTGTTGTCCCCTCTCTTGTGCCACAACTATAACTCACTCCCTTTACAGCAGAGTCTAGATAGTAACCCGTAAGACTACTATCAGAGCTAGATGAACTTCCACAACCACTTATTATTAAACTCCCTAAAGCAGCTATACTTAAAGCAGTTTTTTTGATGTTTTTCATTGTTATCCCCTATTTTGTTTCAATAATCTTATTACAAATAAAATTAATATATTATTAATCATATAAAAAACAACAAAAAGAATATCACATGGAAAATATTTTATTATGAAGTATAAAAGGCAAAAGTGTTAAAAAGTTATTAAGAGAGGTCTACTCACAAAAAAGTGAGTAGATAATTTTGTAGAGTCTATTTTAAAAGAGAGCTTGCAATGCTTCTAGCAGCTTCACGACCATCGTATGCAGCCGTTACAACCAAGTCTGCACCACGGAAACAATCGCCTCCGGCATAGATACCAGAAGTAGTTGTCTCATGTGTCTCTTCATCTATAATAATCCCACCCCATGCATTTGTCTCAATTCCATTTTCCGCTAAGAAAGCAGGAACTGCAGGATCAAATCCAAGTGACATTATAATAACATCTGCGTTTACTCTGTATTCACTACCTTTAACCTCTTCCATTTTTTGGCGGCCATCAGCATCTTTAGCACCAAGAGTAGTTTTTACAACTTCAACGGCTACAGCTTTACCTTCATCATTTACGATAATCTCTTTTGGAGATACTAAAAATGTAAAGTCTACACCCTCTTCCATAGCATTTTTATACTCTTTTTTAGATCCAGGCATATTCTTCTCATCACGTCTATAAAGACATGTAACAGATTTAGCACCTTCACGCTTTGCTGTTCTGAGACAATCCATAGCAGTATCCCCTCCACCGATTACAACAACGTTTAAATCTTTAAAATCAAACTCTTTGTTATAGTCAAGATTGAAGTTCTTTCTTTGAATATTTGTCAAATAGTCCATTGCTGCATATACATTTGGTGCATTTTCACCAGCGAGTCCCGCACTCTTGGCTTTTGTTGCACCAACACCGATAAACATCGCATCATGCTTATTTGCTATCTCTTCAAAAGTCACATCACGACCCACTTCACAGTTAAGAACAAGTTCTAAACCTGCCTCTTGTAGAAGTTTCACACGACGCTCTACAATTTTCTTGTCAAGTTTAAAGTTAGGAATACCGTATGTTAAAAGTCCACCCGCGCGGTCTGCTTTTTCATACATAGTTACTGCTATACCTGAGCGAAGTAGATATGTCGCAGCTGAAAGACCGGCAGGACCACTCCCGATAACTGCTACTTTCTTATCTGTTGTAATTCCAGGAAACTCTGGTTTGTATCCAGCTTTAAATCCAGCTTCAGTAATATGTGTCTCAACACTACCAATAGTAATAGCACCATGACCGTCATTTAACGTACAATCACCCTCACAGAGTCTGTCATGTGGACATACTCTACCCATTACTTCTGGGAACGGAGATGGTTCATTTGAGAGTCTAAATGCAAACTCTAAATCTTTTTCACTAATCGCTTTTAACCATTGAGGAATGTAGTTATGGAGTGGACACTTGTTGAGACAAAAAGGATCTCCACACTGAATACATCTATCACTTTGAGTAGCAGCATCATCACGATCAAAAACCTCATATATCTCACCAAAATCTTTCGTTCTTTCAACGACAAGTCTCTTTTTTGGGTCAATTCTCTCTGTTGTTAAAAATTCTCTCATTATTAATCTCCATTCTCTAGGTTAAGAGGTAGTTTCGTTAGATTTTTCGGTTTTACTAACCAGAAGTTGCGAACTTCTACTCTGAAGTTTTCAAGCAGATCTTGTGCTTTTTTACTTCCAGTCTCTACTACATAATCTTTAAGTAGACGTTTGAGATAGTGACGTGCCTCATCACCCTCATCAGTATCGATTCTTACAGCCTCAACAAGCTCACCGTTTACATTTTCAATAAAGCTGTGATCCTCATCATATACAAAGCTGATACCACCTGTCATACCGGCACCAAAGTTGATTCCTGTTTTACCAAGGATAACAACAACACCACCAGTCATATACTCACAAGCATTATCTCCGGTACCTTCAACAATGGCAAGAGCACCAGAGTTACGAACAGCAAAACGCTCACCGACACTACCTGAAACATAGAGTTTACCACCAGTAGCACCATAGAGACATGTGTTACCACCTGCAGAGTACTCTTCACCCTCATTTTTAGATGTGATGATGATTTTACCACCATGCATACCCTTACCAATGTAGTCATTTGCCACACCATCAAGGTAGATAGATACACCATGAATTAAGAATGCTCCAAGTGCCTGACCAGCAACACCTGAGAGGTTGATTTTGATAGTATCAGGTTTAAGACCCTCATCACCATAATACTCAGCAATCTCACCAGATACAAGTGCACCAAAACTTCTATGAACATTTTGAATCTCACGTTTTATACGGATTGGATGTTCAGGATGTTTAATTGCAACCATCGCCTCTTTAAGAACACTCTTTTCAAACTCATTGTCATCAAATGGTGGATTAAATGGCTGTTGATGAGTATTTATACCCTCTTCTTGATGAAGAACTGCAGAGAAATCAAACTTCTTAGCAAGTGGCTCATCTTTTACTTTAAATAGATCTACACGACCTATCATCTCTTCCATAGTTTTAAACCCAAGTTCAGCCATAATGCTACGAACATCTTCTGCAAGAAGTGTAAAGTAGTTGATAACTTGATCTACATGCCCTTTAAAGAACTCTTCACGAAGTTTATCATTCTGTGTTGCAATACCTACAGAACATTTATTTACGTGACAAATTCTAAGCATTTTACAACCAACAATTGTAAGAACACCCGTACCAAATGCATAAGACTCAGCACCTAAAAGTGCAGCTTTAACAACATCTAGACCAGTTTTTAGTCCACCATCAGCCTGAACTTCAACAAGAGCACGTAGATTATTTGCTTTAAGTGCATTGTGCGCTTCAGAGAGACCGAGCTCCCATGGGTTACCAGCAAACTTAATAGAAGTAAGTGGAGCAGCACCAGTACCACCGTCCCCTCCTGAGATGATGATTTTATCAGCATATGCTTTTGCAACACCCGCAGCAATAGTACCAACACCAACAGTAGAAACAAGTTTAACCGCAACTCTCGCTTTTGGATTTACCTGTTTCATATCAAAGATAAGCTGCGCTAAATCCTCAATAGAGTAGATATCGTGGTGTGGAGGAGGTGAAATAAGCGTAACACCAGGTACCGTATGACGAAGTTTTCCGATTAATGGAGTAACTTTGTGTCCTGGAAGCTGTCCACCCTCACCCGGTTTTGCACCTTGAGCAACTTTAATCTGAATCTCTTCAGCTGAACGAAGATATGCTGGAGTTACACCAAAACGACCTGATGCAACCTGCTTGATTTTAGAGACTCTCTCAGTGCCAAAACGAGCTTTATCTTCTCCACCCTCACCAGAGTTCGATTGACCACCGATTCTGTTCATAGCAATAGCAATAGTCTCATGTGCTTCAGGTGAAATTGAACCCAAACTCATTGCAGCGGAAGCAAAACGTTTAAAGATTGCCTCTTTTGGCTCAACTTCACTGATATCAATCGGTTTTCTATCTGATTTAATATCTAAGAAGTCACGAATCATCTTCAGACCACGACCATTAACTAGACGTTTTAACTCTTCAAAATCTTCAGTTTTACCGCTTGATGCCATTTTATGAATAGCATGAATAACAGCAGGACCAAAGTCATGGTGTTCTTGCCCTGTATAGAACTTATAAAAACCACCAATATTAAGTGGGAAAATTTTCTTAAATCCATCATTTTTAAATGCAGACTTATGATACTTCTCAAGTCTCTCATCGATATCTTCATAACAAAGACCCGGAACAGTCACATTTGATGTTTCAAAACAGTCTTGTACTATCTCACGGCTAAGACCCATAACATCAAAGAGACCTGAGTTTCTATATGATGCAATAGTTGCAATACCCATTTTTGACATAATTTTAAGTAGTCCGCCATTTAATGCAGTATGAACTGATTTAAGTGCTTCTGGGATAGTAATCTTCTCATTTTTCTTGCGTTTGAGCTGATTAATCGCTGTAGCAAAAAGAAGATTAGGATAGATTGCACTTGCACCATATCCAATAAGAACAGCAGCAGAGTGAGAATCTACAACTTCACCAGTTACGGCAATAATAGATACGAGATGACGTACTTTTGCCTTTAAAAGTGCAAAGTTAATGCGACCAACAGCCATAGCCATAGGGATAACTCTATTTTCAGCACTAAATGCCGCATCATCTAAGATAACAATACGTGTCCCCTCATTTTTAACAGACTCAACAACACTCTTAGCAAGTGATTCTAAAGATGCTTTTAGATCACTTTTATAGGCTGTTGAAAATGTTTTGTTCTTGTAAAATGACTGATAGCTTGGAGATTTCTCATTTCCAAAAGACTTTAATACCTCTAACTTCTCTAAAGTAATAATAGGAGAGATAGATTTAAGTCTATGTGCATGAGAAGGAATCTCATCTAAGATATTGTGCACTTCACCAAAACCAGTATTTAAACTCATAACAACTTTTTCACGAATCGGATCGATTGGCGGGTTTGTAACTTGAGCAAATTTCTGTTTAAAGAAGTCGGTAAAGTTTCTCTGTTTTGTAGAGAAAGCTGCTAGTGGTGTATCATCACCCATAGAACCAACTGCCTCTTTACCGTCATTTATCATCGGCTCAACAACCTGCTCTACAATCTCTTCTGTAATGTTAAAGAATTTCTGTTTTCTGATTAAGACATCTTCATCCATAGCTTCCGCTTCGCTATATGCCTCTTCTACATGCTCTTGTAGATAGATCATATGCTCATTAAGCCATTTCATATATGGGTTTGAAGATTTTAGGTAGTCATCAATTTGATTTGATTTAAGAACTTTTCCATATTTAAGGTCAAGTCCAAGCATCTCACCAGACTGCAGACGTCCACGCTCGACAATCTCATCTTCAGGAATATCAACAACACCATACTCTGATGCGATTAAAAGATTATCATCTTTAGTAATGATATATTTTGAAGGACGAAGACCATTTCTATCTAGTACACAACCGATATAACGCCCATCAGTTACAGAGAACGCTGCAGGACCATCCCATGCTTCAAAAACAGTTGAGTGGTACTCATAAAATGCACGAAGTTCAGGATCCATATGTGGAGCATTTTGCCACGCTGATGGAATAACCGCACGTACAGCTTTAAAGAAATCCATACCATTTACAATCAAAAACTCAAAAAAGTTATCAGCTGAAGCTGAGTCAGATGAGCCAGGTTGAAGGATTGGGAGTAATCTTTGAATCTCTTCATCTGTAAATACATCACTCTTAATTGATTCACTCTTAATCTCAACATTGATGCGGTTACCCTCAACAGAGTTAATCTCACCATTATGTGCAACTGCGCGGAATGGTTGTGCAAGACGCCACTCAGGGAGTGTATTTGTCGAGAATCTCTGGTGGAAGAGTGAAAAAGAGATTTTAAAGCTCTCATCCTGAAGATCTTCATAGAACTCTTTAATATGTGTAGGCATAACAAGCCCTTTATATGAAAGAACACGAGAGCTCATTGATGCAATGTAAAAGTCTCTGTCATCTACAAGTTTATGTTCTGCCTCTTTACGTGAGAGGTATAAAAGAGCATCAAAACGTTTTGTAGCCATAATAGAGTTAGGAGTAATAACAAGTTGAACAATATTTGGCAGTGTAGCAATAGCTTGCTCACCAAGTGCATTTGTATTTACCGGAACATTACGACGGAATATAACTTTAAGATCATTGTTTTCACAAATCTCTTCAATTACATCAAGATGTTTTAAATCTTTCGTAAATACAGAAGCAACTGCAAACTGCTTTGGTAGTTCAACACCATTTTTAGCAGCCTCTTTACGAATAAACTCCTCTGGCATAGAAAGAAGCAGTCCACTTCCATCTCCAGTTTTTCCATCTGCTGCAACAGCACCACGGTGCATCATACGCTCTAAAGCAGTAATAGCATCATCTAAAACTTTTCTTGAAGGATTGTTTTTGATATTGGCAACAAGACCAAAACCACAGTTATCCTTAAAAGATCTCAATAAATCATGATGTTCAACCATTTTCACTCCCGAATTTTCAAATTTTGTACCAATTCGATACAAATTTAATCTCTTTTTAAAGAAACTTAGTCTATTTAGAGACAAAGTGGGTATATTGTACACTTTAAAGGTTTAAAAAAGTATAATGTTTGTAGAATTTTCGAAAATAATTTAAAATATGTGTATATAGGAAGCAATTTAGTGCAAGGTTATATAATAAATCTCAATCGTGTAAAAGATGAAGATCTAATTGTTACAATTTTAGCAGAGGATAACTTAGAGACGCTTTATAGGTTCTATGGAGCACGCCATGGAGTTATCAATCTTGGGTTTAAAATCGATTTTGAAAAAGAGAGAAGTGGCAAGTCAACTATACCACGCCTTAAAGATGTTATACACCTTGGATTTAAATGGATAAATGACTATAAGCTTCTACGTTTATGGCAAGATTTTCTAGCACTCTTTTTTAAACACCTTAAAGATGCTGAAGATATAGGAAGCTTCTATTTTGAAATATTAGATAAAGCCTCACAAAACTGGGACAGACAAAATCCAAAACGTGTAGCAATTGAGAGCTATGTTAAACTCTTAGAGCATGAGGGACGACTCCATAAAGATATGCACTGTTTTTTATGCTCTCGTAAAATTGAGCAAAAAGTCTCACTTATTCGAGCATACCTGCCGACTCATGAGCAGTGTTCACACACCTATCCTATAGATATAAAAGCCTTACATGAGCTCTATGAGAACAAATCATCTCTCTTTTTAAATGATAAGGAGATTGATAGACTCTGGAGTGTTTTAATGGAGGGGTTATAGAGTTTTTTGTTTATTATACTCAACAATCATACCGTGATAGTGAGCAAAAACCCTATGAAGCTCTTTCTCGTTATACATTTCGTGAAATCCACTCTCTAAAAAGCTTTTATACTCACCATAACTCTTAAACTCTATCTCAAAACTCTTTAAGAGACGTTTTGTATAGGTATCAACCACCATTTCAGCTTGCAGAGCTCCATAACACAAAATAGCATCAGCACTCTCTTGACCTATCCCTTTTTGTTCTAAGAGCCATGCTCGCTCTACACTCTGCTGAAACTTCTCAAAACTCTTAAACTCACGCTCTATATTCTCGGCCAAAGCTAAAAGACGAGGTGCTTTTTGATTGTAAAAGCCACTTGGCCTTATCTTCTCTTTTAAACTCTCCTCATCAAGCGTCAAAAAGCTCTCAAGCTCTAAATACCCTTCTAAATTCTGTAATGATTTTTCAACATTTTTCCATGTAGTGTTTTGTGTAAGAATTGCAGAGACTACAACTTCAAAGCTCCCTGCATTTGGCCACCAAAGCGGTGGAGAGTTCTCAAGCAGATTTTTTGATTTTAAAAACTGGTATATCTCAAGAGAACTCTTCTTCATAATCTCTTTAGCAAGCTCTTTTTCTAGCTACAAGTGATGCCACACGTGTCTTTTCACCACGCAGGTTAATATCATCTCTCTCTTCATAATAGATAATATCAAGCCCGATAAAAGCATGAAGCAGTTCATTCTTTCGTAAGAGGTACTCAGGATTTTGAGGATTGTCAAAATCTCCATGAGCAATAATGAATGTCTCAAATATCAAAACTCCATCAGGACGCAGTGCCTCTTTTATCTGATGATAAAAACGGCGGTTGAGATAATTCATATTGATAATGAGATCATACTTGTTTTTCTCTAGATTGTACTCATCTAAATCAGCCTCAATCTTATGAATCTTTGCATCATCTCTTACTTTAGAGAGTGCATAGTCACTCAAATCAACAGCATCAACCTCAAAACCCTTATCGGCTACAAAGTGAGTGTTTCTTCCTTGTCCACAAGCGATATCGAGTGCATACCCGACATTTGCCTCATCTATATACTTCTCAATAATTGGCTCGACATAATCACGAAAAGGTTTCTCCTGATATCTTCTGTTCCAACGCTCTTTATCACTCTTCATTTTCTCTCCTTAACTTAGTCTATCTCTATAATCTTCATACCCAAACTCTTTAATGAGTTCTATATCACCATTTTTACGCTTGATAGCCAAAGAAGGAAGTTTAATACCATTAAAGGTAGTATTTTTAACAAAAGTATAATGAATTTGATCTTCAAATATAACTCTGTCTCCAACTTTGAGTGGCTTATCAAAGGAGTAATCTCCCATAATATCTCCTGCAAGGCAGGTATTACCCCCTAATCGGTAGGTATATGGTTTCTCTCCAGCTTTTGCTGCACCTCGAACCTCTGCACGATATGGCATAGCCAGAGTATCTGGCATATGTGCCTCTGCTGAAGTATCAAGTATTGCTACATCCATACCATTTTTAAAGGTATCAAGTACCGTTGAGACTAAACAGCCTGTCTCCCAACCAACTGCTTCACCCGGTTCAAGATAAACATCAATATCATTATATTTTTTCTTAAATTCTTTGATTAACCAAATAAGTTTCTCAATATCATACCCTTTTTTAGTAATATGATGTCCGCCTCCAAAGTTAATATAGTTCAAATTTTTACAATATCTGCCAAACTTCTCATCAAAACTTTGCAGCACCTCTTCTAATGCATCTACATTTTGTTCACAGAGTGCATGAAAGTTAAGGCCATCAAGCTCTTTGAGGATAGATTCATCAAAATTTTCTCTTGTTGTGCCGAGTCTTGAGTAGAGACCACAGGGGTTGTAGATATCTACAGGAGAGGAAGAGACTTCAGGATTCACCCTGAGTGATACATGAATTTTAGGATTAATTTCTTTGACTTTCCAAATAAATCTATTTAATTGATTTGGAGAATTAAAAACTATGTGATCTGATATCTTTGCAATATCTTCTATCTCTTCATCTTTAAAAGCAGGAGAATATGTATGCACTTCAGCTTTTGGATTAAACTTACAAAACTCCTCACGAGCAAGACGTGCTTCATAAAGACCACTCGCGGTACACCCTTGTAAGTAGTTTGCTACAAGATCAAAAGTTGACCACATAGCAAAACCTTTAAGTGCTAGAATAATCTTAGCCCCACTCTCTTTTTGGACGTAGTCCAAAACCTTTAAGTTCTTCTCTAAAAGCTCCTCTTCACAGAGGTAGTAAGGAGTAGATATAGTATTAGAGTGCTGTTTCATATTTCTTTCTTATTCTCTGTGCTACAGATTCAAAATATTGAGTATCATGCCCCATCTCTTGGACTTTTTTCGTAGCTTTTTCAATAGATTGATCTGTTAAGACCTCTTTTAGATTGATTGCCGTTCTGACAATATCAATCGCCTTAATATACTCCCTATTAATCACATCAACCTCCTCATCATACTCGGACTCCTCTCTATCAAGATTTATCAGTATGGTATGGTAGATAGGAGCAAGATTCCAATGTTTAAAGAGAAGTGCACTTAAAAAGTATGAGGTTGCAGATAAGAACTCCTTTTCAAATTTTGGAATATCTTCACAGGCTAAAAACCCTTTTCGATACTCCTCTCTGTAGTCACTTCCCAGAAGCTCTTTTGAGACAATAATTTTACCCGACTCCATGATAAGGGCCAAGGATGTTAAGATATGTGTATCATGGAGATTAATCTTAGAGTACCACTGCATCATTAGTGAACTTTGAAGTATACACATCTCGTTAAATTGTGCATTATTAAAGCCATATATTGTAGTATCTGCTTGGATATGTTTTAAAATAGCATAATGAATAACTAAAGAGTACATCTGTTGTGTTCCTAAAAGAGTAACTGCTTGAGAGATAGAGGAGATTTTACTTTTAAAACCATAGTAGGGAGAGTTAATTGTTTTGAGAATATTTGCTGTAAGCATAACATCTGCTTCAATAATACGAATGAGCTTTTTTACATCAACGCTCCCGCTCCCTTGAGCATAAAGACCTTGAATAACTGATGCCACCTTTGATAGAGGTGGCATATCATCAATATTTTTTACTAAATCAGCATAAGTCATTACTAATCCAGCTCTTTTACCTGCCAAGGAAGCCCTTGCTTATTGAGCTCATCCATAAACGGATCTGGGTCAAACTCCTCCATATTATGAACACCCTCTTTGTACCATACCTTCTCAAGCATCAACTTCGCACCAATCATTGCAGGTACACCTGTTGTGTATGAGACCGCCTGGCTTTTTACCTCTGCATAACACTTCTCATGGTCACTTACTTGGTAGATGTAGATCTTTCTCTTTTTACCATCTTTGATACCCTCTGCCACAATACCGATGTTTGTTTTACCCTTGGTTCTTGGTCCTAAAGATGCAGGATCAGGAAGCAGTGTCTTTAAAAACTCAATAGGTACAATCTTTTGCCCCTGATGCTCAACGGGCTCAATACCCAGCATTCCTACATTTTCTAAACACTTCATATGTGTAAGGTAGCTCTCACCAAAGGTCATAAAGAAGCGAATACGCTTAAGCCCTTTGATGTGTTTTACAAGTGACTCCATCTCTTCATGGTAAAGCAGATAGCTATCTTTTGGCCCAACTTCCGGATAGTCCCAAACCATCTTTATCTCCATAGGCTCTGTCTCTATCCACTTGCCATTCTCCCAGTAACGACCCTTTGCACTCACCTCACGCAGGTTTATCTCTGGGTTGAAGTTCGTTGCAAACGGGTAACCGTGATCTCCGGCATTACAGTCTAGGATATCTATAGTATGAATCTCATCAAAGTAGTGTTTTTGCGCATAAGCACAAAAGACATTTGTCACACCCGGATCAAATCCGCTTCCAAGCAGACCCATAATATGTGCATTTTTAAAAGCTTCATCTCTTGCCCACTGCTCTTTATACTCAAACTTCGCCTCATCAGGGTGCTCATAGTTTGCCGTATCAAGATAGTCAACTCCTGTTGCGATGCAGGCATCCATAATTGTTAAATCTTGATAAGGGAGTGCTACATTAATGACAATATTGGCATCTATATCTTTAATAAGTTTAATAAGCTCTTGAGTATTGTCAGCATCAACACTCCGAGTCTCAATCTCCACATCTTTAATCTCACTCGCAATGGCATCACACTTTGCCTTTGTACGACTTGCAAGAACTATATGACCAAAAATATCTACATTCATAGCACATTTATGTGCTACAACACGACCAACACCACCTGCACCAATTATTAAAGTTACTCTATTACTCAAAATTTCTCTCCTTATAAAAATAAACTCAGATACTCCCTTATTGTAGCATATTTAGACTATTTCAAAGGCAAGTAAAAGAACAAAAATCCAGACCATCGCTGTAACAATTAGGCTTAAAAGTACAAGTGTAGCACCGGCATCTTTTGCCTGTTTAGCCAGTATATGGTAATCTTGTGTTACCAAATCTACAACACGCTCTAAAGCAGAATTGGCTATCTCAGCTAAAATTGGTAAAAAAAGTATACAAAAGAGTGTAGCTGAGTATCCAAAATCTATAGGAAGTATCCATGCTATGCTACCCATTATAAAAAGCATAAGCAGCTGCCACTTAAATGATGTCTCATTTTTGACAATATCTATAAAGCCCTCAACAGCATACATTCCATTTCTAAAGAGATTATGCTTAGGTTTATTGAGTTTCATGTTTTTCCTTCATTTTTAAAATTATATCGCGAACTTTATCACTTGGAGTATCTTTTGGCAGAGGCTCGCCAAAATAGACATCAACAACTCTTCGCTTTAATGTTCTGTGTGAATTTTCTGGTTTGTACTTGGCAAAAGAGCTTCCAAAAATCCCATCATCAATATAAACCGGAATAATTACACCGTCATAATCAGTTTTAATGAGTTCATACCCTCTTCTAAACTCTCCAATTGAACCATCTTTTGTAATTTCACCCTCAGGAAATATACCAACAATCCGTCCTTGCTTTAACCTGTTATATGCCTCTTTAAAAGCATCTTTGAAGCCTTTTGGTGAGACAGGTATAGCCTCACCCTTCTTAAAAAGTGGATGTAGCAACTTCCAGTTGTAGATCTCTTTATCCATCATATAGTTTATATCTCTTTTTATTGGAAGTTGTAAAATAATCCAATCGAGCCAACTAACATGATTACTAAGTAGTAAAACAGCTTTGTCATCTGGAATGTTCTCTAATCCATGGTAGTTATAACGATGCCTTACAGCTCCAAGAAGTCTCATAAGAGCCCAAAAAGTATCAACTATGTAACGTCTCAAGAGTAGATATGTCAAGTAAAGTCCAACAAATCCCATAATATAAAAGAGAATCTCAGAGTTCATTCCATAGTATGCAAAAAGAGTTGTTAGCATTAAAAATGAGAACATAAAGATATTTTGAATAAAGTTATTTGCCGCAAGAACAGTTCCTAGATGCACACGTGATGCCAAATACTGTATGCGTGCATTAAGCGGTACCATTAAAAAACCACTAAAGACTCCAAAGAGTGTAAACATAAAAGCCATAATCGTCATAGATTTTACAAAAGGTATCATAAAGACAAGGAGTGTGATTCCTATAGCCCCAATAGCTGAGAGCCCAAGATTTATATAGTAGTTTGAGAGTTTTGCAGCCATGATTGAGCCAAGGACTATACCGATACCTGCAAGAGCCATAACACCTTGAACAAAAATTGTATTTGTGACACCCAACTCACTCTTAGCATACTCTCCAAAGACAGCAAGTACTACCTGTGAAATAGACCAAAAGAGACTCAATGCCAAAATAGCATCAAAAACCTCTCTTTTACGTGTTACTGTTTTTAGGTTTTTAAGCAGATATGCACCACTGAGATAGCGTTTGAGTTTAAAGGTGCGTTTTGAGGCCTCTTGCATCTTATTTGGAAGTTTTGAAGCCAAAAACCACTCAATGAGAGAACCTACAACAAGTAACCATCCAATAGGTGCAATGGCCTCTAAAATCTCACTCTCTGTCTTTAGTTCTTCAGAGTATCGCCCCTCAAATAGGACCGAGTAGAAGATTATACCACCTAAAATAGCTACAGTCGTAGTCGCTTGAACTGCACTGTTACCACTACTGATAAACTTCACACCGACAAGCTCTTTGATGTAACCATACTTGGCAGGTCCATAAATAGCACTCTGCAAAGCTAAGAGAAATGTCATTATAAAAGCGACAACAAAGTATCCATGATAGTAAGAGTAGGTAATACCCAAAGTGATAACAACTGCAAAAGCAGCAGAGTACTCCATTATTTTGTTTTTAGGAAATCTATCTGCTAAAAAACCTGAAGGAGAGAAAACCAAAATAAAAGGCAGAAGTATCAAAGCATTCACAATTGCAGTAAGGACTATCTGTGTATTGCCATCATATACTTTAAAGATGGTGTTTTGAATAATAATCTTATGCCCCAAATCGGTAAAGGCATTTAAAAAGACAACAAAAATATAGTTGATAACACCGCCTATTTTAAACATCCTATCAGGCATTGATTACTCTTGTAACTCTTTGGCTAGAACTGTACTCCAACCCTCATAAAACCCCTGCTCTTTTTTAATCTCAACAAAGAGTTCATCTATAACTTTTTTAAGCGCATCAGGAGTGACCTTATGCTCTTTTATAAGGGCTATACCATTTTCAAAATCATCAGCACTGATATCATCTTTAAAAGAGAAGCCTTCAAGAGTAAGATTCTCTAAAAAACGCTCCTTTTGTGTTGGTGTAGCAAATGAGATATAGTGTTCAACCGGACGAATAACTTCTAAATCATCATCCTCTTCTTCAAGCATAAAGATAATCTTTTGACTCTGCATATGACACTCTTCAAGCTCTGTAGGTGAGAGGTTTTTGTAGTGGAAATCCCACTTTGAGTCACGAACAACACTGCTCTCATAGATATAGTTGCTCGGTTTTAAGATTTTTGCAACAGTCGCGTCGAGCCCTTTTGAATCATCAGCATAGAAGTAGAGTTCACTCCATCCATCGACTATACGACTCCCTACATACTTCGCTTTTTGGCTATGTTCTAATGCAATAATAAGAGCCTCTTTTGTCTCTAAAAACTCTTCAAATCCCTCTTGTGAATCATTGGAAGCATCAAATTTGATAAAAACACTAAAGAGCCATGAAAACTTCTGTGAAAAGGCATACGCATTTACATCAAGTTCAACATATATCTTCTGCCCATCCTCTTCTCTTACAAAAACTTCTCTTGCTTGAGTGCTCATAACTTTATCACCTCATTAACCTCTAACCCAAAACCGCTCAAACCGACAAAATCTGTCGCTTTCATAGAACTTATGAGGTTCATTTTCGAGACACCAAATGATTTTACAATCTGTGCTCCAATACCAAACTCTTTTGGCGCTGCATTATCTTGATGGTGTGTCTTGTTTATAAATACTAAAAGACCAGAGTTCTTTTTAAGATACTCAATAGAGGCTATAAGATTGTTATATTTTTCTTGATTTAAAAGAAGCTCATAATCTGGAATAACATTATGTACCCTCACATTGGCAACTTCACCCGCACTGTAAAAGAGAATAGCACTATGTTCGATACCATCATGATCTTCAAAAATATGACGCGTTACTTTGACACCAAAGAACTCTATCTCTTCCACTTTAACCTCTTTAACAAGAGACTCATTAGCAAGCCTATACTCAACGATATCTGAAATAAATACAGTATGAAGATCATGTTTTTTTGCAAAGATATCTAAATCATCACGACGAGCCATCTCTCCATCATCTTTAATAATTTCACAAATAACACCCGCTTCACTAAGACCTGCTAAACGGCATAGATCAACACTTCCCTCAGTATGCCCAGTACGAACAAGTGTACCACCCTCTTTTGCAATTAAAGGAAAAATATGTCCAGGACGAACAAGCTCTGTTGGTTTCGAAATGGGATTTGCAAGGATTTTAATAGTATCATCTCTCTCTTTTGCAGAGATACCTGTTGCAGCCGTTACAGCATCGACCGAGACTGTAAATGCTGTCTCATACGATGATGTATTTGAACCTACCATAGGGTTAAGCTCTAATCTATTTGCAATATCTTTAGAGAGGGCTACACAGATAAGCCCACGTGCCTCTTTAGCCATAAAGTTTACATGTTCAGGTGTAGAGAATGCTGCAGCGTAAACTAAATCACCCTCATTCTCTCTATCTTCATCATCACACATGATGACCATCTTACCCTTTTTAATCTCTTCAATAGCCTTTAAAACTCTCTCAATTGGTGTCATTATTTCTCTTTTAAATATTTAATTATCGTATTATATATTATGCTTCATTAAAAAGGAGTCAAATCCTTGAATCTATCTTTATATATTATGCAATATAAAAATCTAACAGAGTCAGTAATTTACAAGTACAATACTCATGAAAGTGCAAGCCAAATAAGAGGAGGATAGACGAAGAGTCCTAAATAGGGTGTATATTTTCCAAGTGGAGTCAGCAGCATCTCCCCTAACTCACGAGAGATTTTTTTATCTATAAAGACCTGCTTTATAAAGAGCATCTTTGTCACGATATCAACACCCTTAATGACAAAAAGAGCCAAAGCATAGCCATTATAGTTTGTCTGCATTGCAAAAAATATTGCAAAATAAAAAGTTGGATGCATAATTAAAAAGAGAAAGATATTTTTATAATAGTATCTATACATTCTCCCAAGCATCTCCATCAGAGTCGGTGCTTTTTGCCATGAGACTTCATAAAGTTCTAAAACAATGTAGAGTGCAATGTAACTAAGTATATATTCATTTATCATAGAGGAATTATAACTTATATTTTGACTAAAGAGCTTTCCCATCCATCATACATTCCGCCACAACTATCGCTCATATCTATAATTTTCATAGTAAGCTCATCAATATCGTAGTAAAATGGGACATCTTGACGATAAAACTGCACACCATACATCGTCTCACCATTAAATGGAACTTCCATCTCTTTTTGATTTTTAAAACCTTCAGCCTCTATTAGTTCAATGAATTTTTGACGATTTTCATCACTCTTAAAATAGGCCTTATGCTCAATGGCACGCTCAAGACGTAAGTTATCACCCTGCTCTTTTAAGTTGTCACAGGCGTGATGGTTTGCAATGATTTGCCACTCTCTAACTGTTGGAAAGAGCAGCTTTTGGTAAACCTCCCACTCCATATCCATTCGTGAACCAAACTCATACTCATACTCAGGAAAATGCTCCATTGCTGCAGCTACAGTATCTCTCCACTCAAAATCCAACTTCAGGTAGTAGATGAAATTTACTTCACCTTGAGTAATAATACGCCCAATATACTTTCCACTTCGCCAACGAAGAGACTCTAACTCAATTCTATCTTCAATAAAACCGACATCATCACTCTCATCTTTTGTAACCAAGCCATCCTCTTTTGGATTTTTCAGCTTAACTTTTACAAAAGCGACATAAGGATACTCCGGATTAGGCATCGTATCTGCTACACCGGCATTAAATGCCACCATCGCCTTATGTCCCTCAATAGGTTTTACATAACTTTCCCAATACTCTTGCATTTCAATCCTTAAAATTTATTCTATACCCTCAAGGGGCACCTCGAATTTCAAGGGAACCGTCTTTCATTCCCTTTTATAACGCCAAAGGAAGTAATTCCTTTGACTACCTTAACACTGAGTTTTCTTCGGCAGAAAGCCCAATCCACTTATGGCTTTTATTCCATCTCCAATGACATTAAAAACATATCTTCTCCATCGATAACCTCTACATCCGTAGAGCCACACTCTGGACAACAGTAGTGAATCTTCTCTAGCTCACTCTCACTCAAGCAGGAGTTACACCTTATTTTGAGTGGCTGTATATTCATAACAAACTCAGCCCCGTCACAAATGGTTTTCTCTTTAAAAGTGTTAAAAGCTATCTCTAAAAGATGTGCTTCTATACCACTCATTACACCAATTTTGACAATAATTTTACTTACTTTTGTTGCTTCATTTTGTTGGGCTATATCTTCTATCTGTTCTAAAAGAGCCTGAACAACACTATATTCGTGCATGACAATCCTATACTGAATAATTATTCAGTTATTATAGCTTTTAATCTTTGAGGTGTTTGCCTCGGACAAATTTTATAGACAAATTCATACCTAAGTGTGTGAAAATTACTCGACTCATCCCAAAATTCAGGATGCATTACAGCTATCTCTGACTCTCTTTTTGCCTCTATCATCTCACGATTTTCTTCTAAGAAATCCTCCTTATCCCACAAAAAGTCCTCATAAGCATCTTCATCAGCCAGTAGTTCTTCGCAGAAATTTTTTAGTTCATCCTTGTAGCTTGTATGTGTAAGGAGTTTATCTACCATCTTTATCTCTTGTGCCTTGTTGGCACCTATTGGCAGACAAGCCTCAAGCAGTTCATTTGCTCTTTGCTTGCCTACTCGCTTTGGCAGGCTGTAGCTGTGGTACTCGCTTCCACTCAGCCCTAAGGTTTTATAGTGCGGATTAAGTACCACTCCCTCACGCGCTACAACATAGTCACAGGCAAGTGCCAAAAAGAGTCCACCTGCTCCTGCATTTTTCTCCAGCGATGCAACAGTTATAACATCATCTGCAAAGAGCACACTCTTAACTAGGTCATTCATAGCATTAATGTTACTCCACCCATCTTCACCGTTTTTCTTACTATCTTCTAAAATGTTAAGATGAATACCATTACTAAAAAAGTCAGCCCCACCCATCAGCACTACCACTTTTACCTGCTCTTTGATGTACTCAAAGGCATATTTGAGCTTCATGCACTTGTCACTGCTAAAGGCACCGTTATGAAAGTTAAAGTGCAGGTAGGCGACCTCATCTTCAATCTCACAGCTTATCTCATAAAAAGTCTTATAGCTCTTATCAAAAATAAGTGGAAGTCGCTCCTCTTTTACTCCTTTGAGACGCTCTTTGAGCACATAGGTAGCTGGAAGTTTAAAACGCCCCTTCTCTTTTAGATGTGTTATCCACACTGCACCATCTATAGTTGCAAGGCAAATGGCACCATCACGCTTAGCTAAAATCTCTTTAGGCTTCTCACCACTTAGCTTCTCCTCTTCCCACGCACCATAGAGATAACACTCAACGCCGAGTATCTCATCAAGTATACCTGGCAGGGAGTCACTCATATATATCTTTTTGAGTATTGCTTTTGTAGTGTCATTTTGCCAGTTAATCGCTCTATCTTTTTGCGTGAGCTGTTTATGCAGTGGAGTTGGGAGTTGTGGCACAGGAGTAAAGCTCTTATCTTCTAAATTAATAAGCAACTGTTTGAGTGCCTGCAGAGAAGCGATATTTACCTCATTTCTATAGAGTGATGCCTTATAGCTATCTCGCATAGCAAACTTCTCTTGCGCATAGATACTCCCACCATCAAACTCATCATTGGCACGAAGATAGACCACACCCCACTCGTCTCTCTTTTCACGTATGGCATTGTCAAGTGAGTAAGCCCCCTTATCACCACGAATACCGGGATGCAGAATAAAAGTCGGATAGTTGTTATATATCTCTGAGGGAATAAACTTCTTTAAAAAGGGACAGAGAATCAGCTCCGGCGAAAAAACCTCTATCTCTTCTATCATCTGTGCATCATGAATTGCATAGACAACATCTACACTATGCCCCTGCTCTTTTAGGTAGGTGTAGGCTAGTTGGGAGGTAGAGTTAAAGGTGGTGATGAGTAGGCTTATCTTCATTCTATGACTCCATGTTTTCATTTAAAGATGCTTCTATCTCTTTGATTTTTGCTTTACTTATCCCGACATTTTGAGCGAGTTGACTCCATTGAGACACAGCTTCCTTTACTTCTGCAATAATCTCTTTATATCTTTTGATACCATTATTTTGTGCTAACTTCTCTAAATGCTCTATTCTCGGTTGCTGTCCCTCTCCTATATAAAGCGTACTATGCTCGCCACCCGGTCCAAAAGAGTATGTTAAGTCGTATGTAGGTGAGAGTACCCATCTATACTTATTATCTAAAAGATATGAGAAGTTCTTCGCATGATCGTCTCTGTTGTTTGCAAACATATTAAAGCAGGCAAGTCTATAGAGTTTTTCTTGTTCTTGAACACTTTTAGTAAGGTGCAAAGTCAATTTAAGTAGATCATCATAGTCTAATGCAGGATAGCGAAAGTCACTATGAATAAGCCCTGCAACAGAGTGCATATGAACACATCCCTCTGCTACTCTATCAAAACGTTTAGCACCAAAGTAGTAACCTTTTTTACCCTCAAATAGATGAAATTCAGCTACATCAAGTCCAGCTTTTTGTGCCATTTGATTATATACATACTCAATACGTGCTATATCTTTACTATCATAACGTGAAGCAAATTTGATGATATAGTGACTATACCCATCTTCCAAACTCTTTTTACTATCAATAATCGTTTTAAAGTCACTACTGACCTGCACCAAAATCTTAGGTCTAGCACCGGCAGAAGAACCACCAAGGGCAAAAAGTTCTTCTATAAGCTCTTCACTACTTCCTTTTAAAATCGCATTAGAACTATTCGCTAAATCATCTAAAACAATATCATCAATAACATTTTTATATCCATCATCAGGTTCATAACGCAAAGCCCCCATACCGTTTTTACCAACTAAAGCGAGTCTATCTAATGGTGAGACATCTTGTAACTTCACACCTCGTTTTAAAAACTCTCTATCCATCAGTAGTCTACCCCATCCATCAGGCAGACTATCTGCAAAAACACCCCAAAGTCCTTCAAAGGTATCATCATCACATCGAAACAGACCACTTTTGAGTGGCAACTTTATCGGTGAGATTTCTATCTTTGTTTTTAGGAAATCTTTCTCATATTCGAAGTAGATTTTTCTGTTTTTTTGAGCGAGAGTACCGACTTTTGTTTGGTTAAAATAGACTAATAACATTAGATACCTTCTTTCAGAATATAACTATTAAATAATTCTAAAGTAGTTTTTGAATTATATTGAGTTTCTTTTTTCAAAATAAGACTATTTTCACAAATAATTGATATTTTTTCTTTCATATCATGTAGTTTATATTTATCTAAAACAAAAGCATAAACAAATAATTTACTCATTTGTTTATAAAAATAATTCGTTTGCTCTGACCTATCTTTAAACCAAAAATTTTCAATTTCATCTAAATTATATAAAATTTTATTGATATTATCTATTATTAATGTTTTGTCCAAAAAATCTCTAATATAAACAATTACTATATCGATAATATCTATTAAAATTATACTTCCAAGATATTCATTATAATTTTCTACAAATTCATCCCATCTATAAAATAATTTTTCTAACATCTCTTTTTGGATTTCATCATTTTTTATATTGAAAAATAAACTATTTAATGCTTCTTTACTATTATCATCTATATGCCTATCAATTTTTATAGTTTGAATAAGAGATAAGATACATTTACTATCAAGATCTACAATAGCTTTTGCTATAGGCTCAAAAAGTTGAATACTTTTTAATGGATATTCTAAATAAAAATCTAAAAATTGTTGCCATATATATCTATCTTTGGATAATTGAACAATAATATTTTTTACCAAATCTCTTTCATGCTTTAAAAGATTTAAGCAAAAGTTATTATTAGATTTAAAATACACTGCTTTTCTAATAGATTCAAATTTTAAAAGATTATTATTTGATTTCAATGCCAAATTAAGTGTCTCTTCTGTGTTTAAAATATGTGTCAAATATATAATCTCAAACATATCATTTTTATTATTAACTATATGTAATAAATCATCAAAAAAATATTTATATGCAATAAAAACTAAAAAATCTACATACAAATCAAATCTATGCCCAAATCCTCTCTCAATACCTTCAATAAAACTATATATTTGTTTGAAATTTAAATTTTTCATTCCTTGTTGATAATTTTCAAACCACTCTTTTTCTTGATGATAAGGAGGTAGTTCTTCAATATTATTAACTCTTATTCCGCTACTTGAAATAGTACCAACAAACAAATCTTTTATATCATGAACAAAATCATCAAAGTACTTTATTTTAAGCAAATAGTCATAAAAAAGTCTATCATTATCAAGATATATAATTAAGGGAATTAGTTTTACTTTTTTCTTCGTATCAATTTCATTAATAACTGCTAAGATTAAGCTTTTATAAATTGTTTGTTCATCTTGATTATTGTATCCATATCTCAAAGATTGCAAATTAATATTATAAGATTTTTGCATATCATCATATATATTTTCAAAATCATTACCTAAGTATTTTTTACTAGCAAATAATTGATAATATTTTTCTAATATATTTATATCAATATTAGAGATTTTATTATTTACTAAAATATTCGTTAATAAAGGAGTTAATTGCTCTTCCATATCAAGCACTCCTCATCATTTAGTTCATCCCATAGTTTATTAAAAGCATTTAGTATATGTTGAGCATTCTTTACTTCTTGTAATATATGGTGCGATGCTCCTAACTGATTTACTGATATTCCCAATGACCATACTTTTGGCTTTTCTAGTGGAAAAATTAAAAATCTATCGTGAAAGTCATACCCGCTTGAACCTATCTTGCCTTTAACCTCTAAGTTTAAAAATAAAAATTCTTTATCATCTTTATTAAACTCTTCAATCATTTCATCTTTAGTTTCTTTTTTACTACTTTTTTGCTTCAATCCACTTATAGCTTTTAATGACACATAAGTAGTTTTAGAATAATAAAGAGTATTTTTAATATCTCTTGCACTTAAATATGGATCCCAAAGATAAACTCCATTGTCTCCATATTTATTAATTAGTTCTCTTATATCATTTAAAGCTTTTTCTTCTTCGTTGCCAAAATATTGAACAAATGCTTTGCTTTTTTCTAACTCTTTTAATTCTTGTTCATATTTTCTATCTCGTATCCATTCATCAAAAGGTTTAGCTTTTGATTTACCATAAATATTATTACCAGCATTATGAGTAACATCAACTTTTTTTACTTCATTTTCAATCTTAAAAACTCTTTTTTGAGTTCCAGCTATCCCCATTTTAAAATGCATTTTCTTCATAATAGAAAATTTATATTTATATAAGAGTAAAGAACTTTTTTTATCTATTAGTTCTATGTATGTTCCATAGCAATCATCAAAATTTATTTGAGTTATATTTGTTGTAATGTCAATTAGTCTTTGTCTAGTTATGAGATTATCATTTTCTTCAAAAAGCCTTACTTGAAGATCTTCTATATTAAAATTTTCACTTTTAGAATTAATTTCTAAAGATATACCTTTGTATCTAGCTTCTTCTTGTCTTATTGAATCCTGAGACAATTCAAAGCTATTTATAGGAAATTGGAAAATAACATTACCAAGTCTATCTGAGACATTAGCTAATTTTAATGGTAAAATTTCACTAACTTTTTCACTAAAGTTATTTAATAATATAGGATTATCTAGTAAAAAATCTATATTTTTTTTATCTTCATCAAAAAATTCTAAGGTATATGAACCATTGTGAAAATTATTCTTAAGTAAATAATTTAATTGTATCTCGTGATGCATATCTTCTCGTGGAGGAACATATTGTTCTGGCAAAAGATTAAATTTTCCTACAATTAGATTTTCATCAATACAAAATTTATTTTTTTCCAAAAGTTCACTATATAGTTTTTTAACTATTGAAATATCTACAATTCTTCTTTGAACTCCCCAGCTAAGATTTTTTATACCATTAAATTGTTCTAACTTATCAGTTAATAATTCTTTGATATTATTTTGCTTTGTCTTTTCAAATATAACTAAAGTATAAATATTAAAAGCTTCTTTTTCTCGCTTTTTAAATCCAAAGATTTCTATGATTTCACATTTGTTATAGATTCCAATCTTTGCATTATTTAATAAAGAGTCTAATTTACTAGTCATTTTACTATCTCCTCAATACTCTCAAACCGCTCTTCATCTTCGCTCTTACATACCTTCTCAAAATCTTCTAAACACTCCAAAACAAAAGCGATACGCAGGAGTGATTCTAGTGATATTTGTCCACTTTGCTCAAACCTTTTGAGTGAGCCTAAACTAACACCACTTCTTCTTGCAAGTTCTTGTTGTGTGTATGAGAGTGCTTTCCGTCTGGCTTTGCATCTCTCTTTGAGGTCACTCATAACAGCTTGAGGAGTTTTGGATAAAAAAGATAACATATTAGCTCTTTTTAGTAATTTTACTTCATTATAGCTAATATATTATCTATTGTAAAGAGAGTGTATCTTTATAAACTTCCACTTTCTCATCAAACTTCATAGCACGATAAGCAGGGCTTGGACTTGGGAGGTAGTGTGTGGGGATATTTAGGTGTGAAAAGTTTTTATCGTAGAGTTTTTGGGAGGTTTTTCCAGTAAAGCAGACTTTTTTGATTGTAGGGTGTTTTTTAAAAAAGCCCTCTATATCATTGACTTTTATATTTTTGAGATTACTATCTAGGGAGTTCTCTCGCTCACAGCTTGCTACCATATCCCATAGAGCGATTTTATGCTTAGTTAAAAAGTCACTCTTCTCTTCTATGCTTTTAGGTGTATCTTCATCATAAACAGCAGCTAAGAGTCTCCAGAACTGGTTTTGTGGGTGGGCGTAGTAGAAGTTATCTTCAAAAGATTTTATACTTGGAAAACTCCCAAGTATCAACACCTCTGCTTCCGCTGGAACAAAGGCATCAAAGGGGTGGCTATACTCAGCCATTATGCAGCTGCATACTCTTTAATATGCTCTAGTCTTGCCTCTATAGGTGGGTGCGATGCAAAGAAGCTTCCTAAAAAGCCGACAATTCCAAAGGCTTTATAGTCATCATTAAGAGCGAGTTGTTCACGTGGTACTTGTCCAAGTTTAGCAAGAGCGTAGTAAATTCCCTGCGCACCGCTAAGATCCACTGCACCCTCATCTGCTTTATACTCTCTATGACGTGAGTACCACATAAGTATAGCAGTAGCAAAGAGGCTAAATACCATCTCCAGCGCCATACTTATCATAAAGTACATTCCTTGGTTTGTATTACCATTTCTATCACGTGCTACCATGGAAGCGAGTATGCGTGAGATGAAGATTACAAAGGTGTTTAGAACTCCTTGCATCAGTGTCATTGTCACCATATCACCATTTTTTACATGGCTTATCTCATGAGCGAGCACTCCCTCTATCTCATCGCGGTTCATCATTTCTAAAAGCCCACTGCTTACAGCTACGAGTGAGTTGTTTCTGTCCCACCCTGTTGCAAAAGCATTTGGTGCAGCCTCAAAGATTCCAACTTCAGGCATTCCGATATCAGCTTCACGAGCCAAACGCTCTATAGTACTTACAAGCCAACGCTCTGTCTTATTACGTGGTGTTTCAATAACTTCCACACCCATAGAACGCTTTGCCATCCATTTCGATAGAAATAAAGAGACAAAACTCCCTCCAAAACCAAAGAGAGCTGCCATCATAAAGAGCCCGCTCATTGATTGTTGATCTATGTAGATACCAAAAAAATTACTAAGTATAAAGAGTGCTACATAGAGCGAAGCCATAACAGCCAAGTTCATAATTATTAGCATTATTAAAGACATGAGTTTCCTTTTATAAATATTTTTTATTTGATTGTAGCACAAAAAGAGAAAAAAGATTTGCTACTTAGGTTGCCTTCTAAAAAGACACCCAGTAGCTAAAGGAAGAAATTCTAAAGTGTTTTAAACTGCTCAACATCTTGCATCATTGTATCTGCAAGATTATGAAGGGATTGGGCAATCTCTGAGATATCTTTAGTATTGTCAATATTTGATGATGCAATCTGTGCAATCTGATCAATACTTTTAACAATCTCTTTGATTTTTCTACCTGTTACATGAAAACTCTCCGCTGTTGTATCACTTGCATCAACAGCTTTGTTTACACTTGTAACAGTATCATTAATTTTAGACTCAACATCTTCTGCAACACTTGCTAGTTCTTGAATCTCTGCTGAGTTTTGACTCATACGTGTTGAGGCATCCATTATTGATTGCACTACGACATTGATTGTTGCATTGATTTCTGCTAGTGATTTTTGTGTTCTCTCTGCAAGTTTTCTAACTTCATCAGCAACCACAGCAAAACCTCGACCATGTTCACCTGCACGGGCAGCTTCAATAGCAGCATTTAGTGCAAGCAGATTTGTCTGGTCTGCAATATCTGAGATAACAACTAAAATACTCTTAACCTCATTTGCCTCAGAGGAGAGCTGTTCCATACTCTCAGATAATTCCACCTCAACCTCTGCACTCTCTTGTACCTTACTAGTAAGTGAGATTATCTCATCTTTTGCATCTTCTAAAAGCTCATTAGCATGAACAATATCACTCTTAAAATCATCTACACTTGGTATAGACTCTACAACTTCTGTTGCACCCTGTGCTGTCTCTTGAGCTAAGGTAATAGAGTTAGATATAGACTCATGAGTCTGTGATGCACTTTGAGAAAGATTTTTTGAGTAGTTTAGGTTCTCTTTTGAAGACTCTTTTATCTCATTTACAAACTCAGATATCTTCTCTACAGCAACATTTAAGTATGCCGCCATACTCGCTATCTCATTTTTTCCTTCAACTCTAAGTTTCTGTGAAAAATCAAGTTCTTCTAAACGTTTGAGATACTCCTCTACAATATTAATATCTAAAACAACTTTAATAATCACACCAAAAGAGACAATAGTCACTACAATCAGTAAAAGTGTAAACACGAAAGCACTCTCTTGTGTGGAAGCTATAGTTTCATGAACCATTTTAGAAGTATTTTTATACTCCTTTTCATGATCTTTTACCCAGTTATCAATTGTATTTGATACTTTTCCTGCAAGTGTATCAATTGCCGCCATTTTTGAATTACCGGCTTCTAGTCCCTCATCAATATAGCTTTTTGCCATATCGACAGAGGATCTAAAGTACTCAACTAAAAGAGATTTAAAAGAGTTCAAATCTGCAACCATTGCACTCTCACCTCTTTGTTTATGCATCTCTATTAACTCATTTAAAATAGAGAGCGCATGGTCATAATACTCTTTTGCCTTTGAAATACTCTCTTTGTCATGCGTTGCAGATGCATCTGCTATCCAACCTGAAATATTACTAACATCTGTTGATAACTCTTCAAATAGCACTAAAGCCGGAACAATATCTTCTGTCTGTTTGGAAACAGTTTGTGAAATATGCTTTAGGTTATAATAATTTAACCCTGCATTAAAAATTGAAAAAAGAATTACAACAGTTACTGCGAAATAGAGTACTTGTGTAATCTTAAAATTCCTCAAAACCCTCATAAGAACTTCTCCTTATTTTTATTATTTGCACTAATTATATATGATTTATATTACAAAAATATCACACAAAGAGAGTTATTAACAAATTCTAGGCAACAACTCTCCTGTAGGTGTATCTAAAAAGCGTTTTGTGCCGTGTGCACTTAAGAGAATAACTTTGCCAACATAAGCATCACTCACATCTGCGATTTTACAAGCGTTGTTGGAGTTCTCAAAACCATGCAGCACTGCAAGGGCTTTGTCTTCATCCTCTTTTTTTACAGCCAGAACAAAAGTACCCTCATTTGCCAAGTTTACTGCTTCAAAGCCAAGCATCTCACAGATACCATAGACCTCTTCTGAAACCGGAATGGACTCCTCTTGCACCTCTATACAGATATTTGACTGTTTTGCCCACTCATTAAGCACCGCACTCACTCCTCCACGTGTTGCATCACGCAAGGCTGTTATTTGTACCCCTGCTTTTATGAGGGCTTGCACCTGATGAGTAAGTGATGCACAGTCACTCTGCAAGTCACTCGAGAGCTCTATGCCTTCACGCGCAGCAAAGATAGTCGCACCATGACGACCAATATCGCGTGAGACAAGAATGACATCATCTTGGCTGATCTTGTTTGAGCTAATCCCCTCTTTTTGGATATGTCCAATTCCTGTCGTGTTGATAAATATCTTATCTACACTGCCACGAGGAACTACCTTGGTATCGCCACTGACGACTATAGCACCATTGTTTGCAAGCTCTTTTTTCATACTTCTTACAATCTTCTCAAGCTCACGCGTTGAAAAACCCTCTTCTATGATAACACTACAGGTAAGATACTTCGGCGTAGCACCCATCATAGCCAAGTCATTACAAGTACCACAAACAGCAAGCTTTCCTATGTCTCCACCAGGAAAAAAGAGTGGGCTTACTGTAAAGCTGTCAGTTGAGAATGCAAGCTTGCCATCTTCTATTACTGCGGCATCTTCACTCTTTGCAAGTATCTCATTTTCAAATGCTTTGTAGAAGACTTTTGAGATGAGTTCATTGTTCTCCTCACCACCATTTCCCATTGCTAAGCTTATCTGTTTGTTCATTTTAATAAATTCCCATATTTATAGTACGCTGCACACGCACCTTCACTACTCACCATACAACTTCCCATCGGTGTGTTTGGTTTACACGCCGTTCCAAAGATAGTACACTCATTTGGTTTTGCCATTCCTCGCAGTATATCCCCACAGATACAGAGCTTATGATCTTCTATCTCCTCACGCGGGAGTATATCTGCATAGATCTTCTCAGCATCTATGTCGGCAAACTGTGGACGGAGCTTGTAGCCACTGTCTGGTACATTTCCAAGTCCACGCCACTTAAAGAGATCAGTCTTTTCAAAGTAGTTTTCAATGAGTGCCTGAGCTTTTAGATTTCCATCGTAACTTACCGAGCGTTTATACTCTATCTCTAGCTCACATCGCCCCTCATTGAACTGACGCACTATCATTAGTATGGCTTCCATAACATCTACCGGCTCAAATCCGGCCACTACAACAGGACGCCCATACTCACGCGGAAACTTCTCATAAATTTTACTGCCTGTTATTACACTTACAT